>PVMO01019321.1_pt1:497500-639724 | contig 639724 bp, 575 predicted proteins | sample 1853421 | NCBI WGS metagenome assembly PVMO01 (sample SAMN08533511, study PRJNA380276) | Human gut metagenome, whole genome shotgun sequencing project.
TTAGCAGACTCATATCCACATTCTTTACAAAAAAAAGCTGTATTCTTTGCCTTTGCCATATATCCCCCTAAAAAAGGCTGCCACAACATATAAATGTGTAGCAGCCCTGTAAAATCAAAATACTTTTAATTATAATCAAGCCTTCTTAATATCTACTTTAACAGGCTTCTCACCATCAAATTCAACTGAAAGAACAAGCTTACCACCCATATTAGTAGCCATTGTTCCTGCATCTTTATCGTTAATTCTGATATCATATGATGTACCTTCTTCAAGACCTAATGTAATCTGTGCATCCTCATTACCTTCTACCATAAATGATACACTTGTATCTGTTGCCTTAAAATCATTAACAGCTGTACCCGGAACAGATTCATATACAAAAGAGCCGTTCTTCTCAAGCTTTGTGATTTCGTTAAATGTCTTAACCTTGTATGTATCTCCACAATGTTCGAAATCTGGCAGCTTTGACTTGGTATCCAACTTATAATTACCAAAGCTGATTGCTCCATCCGCTTCTGAACGAATCAATTCATTTACTACTGGCATATTATTATCCTCCTATATGTTACGATATGTATGTAGTGATTATACAATAAACTGACAAAAAGCGCCAGCAATTTGTCAGTTGTTTATTGTTTATTTATTAATTTATTTGTTCATTCCTCTCTTGAGGATAAAGTTAAGCTTATTATCCTTTACAGTTATCTTTACTTTATTGCCAGCGTGGACTTTTCCCATAAGAATCCGCTCCGCAAGAACATCTTCAACCTCATTCTGGATTGTACGGCGTAATGGTCTTGCACCATATTTAGAATCATACCCCTTATCGACAAGCCACTGTCTAGCTGCATCATCAAGCTCTATTGATAATTTCATCTGTTCCATAATACGCTTATTGACATTGGCAATCATTATATCGACAATCTGTGCTATCTGCTCTTTTCCAAGAACATGGAATACAACTATATCATCTATTCGGTTAATGAATTCTGGCTTGAATATTCTCTTAACCTCGTCCATAACCTTGCCCTTCATCTCCTCATGATTCTGCTGCTCAGTCATTCCTGACGAGAATCCCAGTGATTTAGGCGATACAATATTTTCAGCTCCAGCATTGCTAGTCATTATAATTATAGTATTCTTGAAATCTATAACTCTGCCTGTTGAATCAGTGATATGCCCGTCGTCAAGCACCTGTAAAAGTACATTAAATACATCCGGGTGGGCTTTCTCAACTTCATCAAAAAGAATTACAGAGTATGGATTTCTTCTTACTTTCTCACTAAGCTGTCCTCCCTCATCATATCCTACATATCCTGGAGGTGAACCTATAAGCTTTGACACTGTATGCTTCTCCATAAATTCTGACATATCAACTCTTATAAGAGAATTCTCTGTACCAAACATTGCATCTGCCAGTGCCTTTGAAAGTTCTGTTTTTCCAACTCCTGTAGGTCCTAAGAAAAGGAATGAGCCAATTGGTCTGTCAGGATCTTTAAGTCCCACTCTTCCTCTTCGTATTGCCTTAGCAACAGCTGCAACAGCCTCGTCCTGTCCTATAACCCTGTTGTGTAAAGTTTCTTCCAGTTTCATAAGACGCTCAGACTCTGCCTGTGCAATTCTCTGTACAGGAATCTTTGTCCATGTCGATACAACAGAAGCAATCTCATCTTCATCGACAATAAGATTATTCTTATTGATACTATCCTGCCACTGCTTTGTCATCTTTTCAAGCTGTTCTTTTTTCTTTAACTGTTTCTTCTTAATTTCACCAGCCTGCTCATAAGCTTCTGACTTTATTGCTTCTTCCTTATCCTTGGTAAGCTGTTCTATCTGTGCCTCTAATGTCTTAATCTCATCAGGCATTACATATGCATCAAGCCTTGTCTTAGAAGATGCTTCATCAATAAGATCAATAGCCTTATCAGGAAGGAATCTGTCATTGATATATCTCTTAGATAACTTAACAGCTGCAACTACTGCCTCATCTGTAATTGTAACATGATGATGCTCTTCATACCTGCCCTTAAGGCCTCTTAATATCTGAATTGCCTCTTCTGCCGTAGGTTCTTCAACCTTAACAGGCTGGAATCTTCTCTCAAGAGCAGCATCCTTCTCAATATGTTTTCTATACTCCTCAAGAGTTGTAGCACCAATAAGCTGGATTTCTCCTCTTGCAAGAGATGGTTTTAATATATTAGACGCATCTATTGCTCCCTCTGCTCCTCCTGCACCTATTATTGTGTGAATCTCATCCAGAAAAAGTAATACATTTCCAGCATTTTTAACCTCTGCTATTACCTTCTTGATTCTTTCCTCAAATTCACCCCTGTACTTAGAACCGGCAACCATACCTGACAAATCTAATGTCAGAAGACGCTTGTCCTTAATTGTCTCAGGCACATTTCCTTCAACTATTCTGGCTGCAAGTCCTTCTGCTATGGCAGTCTTACCAACTCCCGGTTCACCTATAAGGCAAGGATTATTCTTAGTTCTTCTGCTCAATATCTGAATAACCCTCTGAATCTCTTCTTCCCTGCCAATAACAGGGTCCAATCTGCCTTCTCTTGCCATCTGTGTAAGATCCCTGCTGTACTGGTCAAGAGTTGCTGTGCTTTTTTTATCATTTCCTCTTGGTCTTCCATTCTGGAAATCTTCTTTAACCCTGCCGGCATCTTCTCCCATAGCCATAAGAAGATCAACATACATCTTCTTGACAGGAACCCCTATAGTATTAAGAAGCCTTGAAGCTACGCTGTCTGTTTCTTTTATTATTGCTATTAAAATGTGTTCTGTTCCTATAAGCTCTGACTTAAATCTTGCTGCCTCTCGTGCTGCATTGTCGAGTATATGTCTAACCCTTGGAGTATATCCTGATGGTTCTTTAACATTAACTACACTATCTGGTGCTATAAGCTGGCAAACAAGATTAATTATCTTCTCATCCGTAATATCATTGCTAAGAAGAACTGAAGATGCAAGTCCGCCCTCCGCTTTGATAAGTCCTATAAGAAGATGCTCTGAACCTATATAACCATGACCTAACATAGCCGCTGTATCTGCCGCATAATTAAGTGCCTCCTGCGCTTTGCTGGTAAATCTGCTCTGCATATCTATAACCCTTTCTATGATTAATTTCGTAAATATCTGTTAATGTATTGTTGGAAGATGTTCTCTTATAAAATCAGCTCGTGACACTTCCAGTTCCTCTTCATCCATATCCTTGTTAGAAATCATAAGAAGATTTGCCGGATGAATTCCAATCATAAGCTGATATATATTACTCTCATCAAATCCGTCAGCCTTAATAAGCCCTGATGCAAGTCCGAATCTTATCTGGGAAAGTAGCAGCTCTCCATCATTAAGTGTAACCTTTCTGGCATATTTTAACACACCATATGACCTGTACACCATATCAAGTGCTGTCATTTTTCTTTTTGTAATATACTGCTTCCTGTAATTTCTTTCCTGTGCAACAATCTGTTCTGCTATATTATCCAGATTGTCAATTATATCTTTCTCACTCTTTCCAAGTGTTACCAGATTAGTAAGCTGGTATATATCACCTAAAGCTCTGTTATTGTCACTCTCCATTGCTTTTAGCACAAGTCCGAATCTTCCAACCTCAGGAATCAGCCCTGATATTTTATCATTTCCTGCAAGCGCTGGCAAATGTAGCATATAACTTGCTCTCATTCCTGTACCTGCATTAGATGGAAGGGTTGTAAGATAGCCAAACTTCTGATCATACGAATAATCAAGTACATCTCCGATAACATCATCCATCTTATCAGCCAGTGTATACGCTTTCTGCATATTCATTCCGGCAGCAAATGCCTGTATTCTTATATGATCCTCTTCATTAATCATTATTGACACATCTTCATCAGGTGCAACAAATCCTGCTGCGTAATCCTGCTTTTCAAGATACGGACTTATAACATGTCTCTCCCTCATGCCCATCTTCTGATAAGCATCAAGATAGTCAAAATTATATGAATTATAACCGCTTATTGGCGACACTGTCTTTAACTGGTCAGTAACATTTTTTACCAGCTTTTTAGCATCTGTGTCTGACATCTTGTAAGAAAAATTATATCCATTAATATTACGGGCAAGCCTTACTCTGCTTGATATAACAACATCAGAGTTATTGCCGCCCTCTTCAAACCATCTAAGCATCGTGACCGCCTCCCTGTGTTGAATCATCCGTATTATCCATTTTCTTTAACTGGTGAATCATGTCCCTTAATCTGGCTGCCTCTTCATAATTCTCTATCTCAACAGCCTCTCTTAACTTTATCCCCAGTTCCCTGATACGACTTTCATAATCATCATTTTCATCCTGCATGACTGGCAGAGTATCTGTCTCATTATTTCCATCAGACAGCCCTGAGTACTTCTTATATATCTTTCCCCTATGAACTGAATCTCCATGCAGTCTTTTCATATTATCCTCAATAAGAGGTCCAAATACCCCATAGCACTCAGCACAACCAAATTTACCAACCATAGTAAATTCATCAAATGTCATTCCACAACCAGGGCATCTGATATGCATCATAGGACCATCTTCCACCTGGGCTGAATTACCAGCCAGCAGACCCGTCAGAAGCCTTACAAATGGAAACTCCGCATCTGAACTGTCTGACATTCCTGCAAAATTAAGCCTTCTTGCACAATCCATGCATATATGGTGTTCCTTCTTAACTCCGTTAATTATTTCTGTATAATGAATTGAAGCTTCATTCTGATGACAATTCTCACAAAGCATATTATTCCTTTCCAGTCAGGAATCACATTCCTGCTTTATTCAAATACTCTCATCTTAGTTAAAGCATAGTAAGGACCAAAATATGTTATTAATGCAACCATAAAGGCTATTACCAGTGCCAGAACATTAGATGATGTAAGTGTATACATTCCCTTATATGAAAGCCATGTAAACACGCCCATTACAAGTGCCGATATACCTGGTTTTGCAAATACACTTATATACGGCATCGTATAATCAATCTCTTGATATAAGGTTCTTAGATTAAGTATAAATATTAATATTGGAAATGTTGCATTACCTATAACCACTGCATATATTCCTAGTGCCGAGAACTTAAGAAGCACGAATACCAGCACAACATGAACAGCAAGTGATATAGATGAATGAATCATTGGTACATTTACACGGTCAATTCCCTGCAGTGCTGTACTTGTAACTGTAGAGAGTGTATAGAATACTACCGCAATCGCACCTATTTTTAACATCATTCCACCCTGAACGCTGTTATAGCGGGAAAATAACAGCTTTATTATAGGCTGACCTATAATAAACAGCCCTACAAATGATGGAACAGCAATAAACATGTTAGTCTTTAATGTCTTAGTAATCTTATCATATATAGAATCATAATCCCTGTCTGTAAATGATGCAACAACGCTAGGCAGCATCGAAGCAGACATTGCAGATGCAACCCCCTGTGGAATTCCTATAAGCAGGCTGTAGCTTGAACTGAAATTACCAAGATCCATAGATATGCTCTTAGTAATATCTCTTCCAACCATTATATTGCTAAACATTACATCGTCTATCAAAGCACTTATCTGATAAAATGTCTGTCCAAGTATAATTGGTATCATTGTATATATGATTATCTTACAAATCTGCCCTGTGCTCTGGTTCTCTGTATGTCTGTCTTTTCTTTTCAGTCTGTTAAATGTCGGTGTATATACCGCATACAAAAATCCCATGAATAAAACAGCCGTAAGTGCTCCCATCGCAGTACCAAGCGTACTTCCTGCCGCTCCATATGCAGCCACATCAGGTGATGAAGCAAATGCTTTCATCATTCCATATCCTGCTGCAATACTAACAATCGCATTAACAATCTGCTCAAGTATCTGCGATACGGCAGTTGGAATCATTGTACTCTGTCCCTGAAAGAATCCTCTTATAACCCCAAGAATCGCAACAAGGAATATTGTCGGTGCAAGAATCCTTAATGGAACCGCAAGTCCCGGAAGTCCTCCTCCATATATAACATTCTCTATAAATGAAGCGCCAAAAAATACAAGAAGTGCTGCGATACCTCCTGTACACACTGCAACCATTAAAGAACATCTTAATACTTTAGCAGCACTTTTATATCTTTTCTTTGTAAATCTTGCTGACACAAGCTTTGATACAGCCATTGGCAGTCCGTACGAAGACAACACAAGCATTATATTATATATGTTGAAAGCAGCTCCATATATACCATTGCCTTCACTTCCTATAATGTTAACTACAGGAATTCTGTAAAGCATGCCTATTATCCTGACAAGAATACCTGCAATTGCAAGAATACTTCCATGAACTATAAAATTACGTTTATTAGACTCCGACATATTCATCTCCAAATCTTATGTAATAATTGTTTTCGAATTAGATTTTACATCTTATATACAATAAAATCCATAAATTTTTTGTTAAAAAAGCCGTTCCAACCACATACGATCAGAACGGCTTATATTTTTATATTAATTAATTAAGAAATCAGCCAGCATCCATGTACCATTCTGTTTTACAAATGTATATGTAAGCGATGTCTTATATGTTGTATTACCTGTCTTGTAATCAACATAAAGGTCATAATATACATCACATGAGAAACATTTGTCTGAATACTTTCTGAAATTAGTAATAGATTCATTGTTGAACTGATAAGTATATGACTTCCCCCACAGGTATGCCCATATAGCTGGAATGTCACTTACATATTCAGCCGCAGTACCAACCATATAGCTTGAAAGCTTAGAAAGACTTCCCCTGTTGATAATATAAGCTCCGTACTGCTCCGCTATTGTATATATCCTAGATTCCATACTTTTATACAATTCATCATCCGACGGATAGTAAATTGTATATCCTGTCTTCTTGTCATAATCAACTGTCAGATCCTTACCATTAAGCTTTGCTGTTATATCCGGCTGTGCTATAAGCTGTCCTACATCATACACATCATTAGTTGGTACCGTAACATAATCAGACACATGCAGACAAGGTGCAAACTTAACTTCTGACTCTGTCTTGTATGTATCAGTAACCTGTACTCCATTAATATAAACATCAGCACCTGTTGGAGCTGTTATTTTAACTTCTGCAATGTTCTTTGTAAAATCTCCAAAAGAAACAGTTCCAAGAGTCCATTTATTAAATTTATGTGCATTCTTTCCTGCTGATTTAAGTTCAACCTTTGCTATCGGCGTATCACCCGCATATACTACATACACAGGAGTTTTTTCAGAATATTCACCAGCCTTCTTCTTATATGATACTGTACCGTCATTTAACTTATCCGTAAAATATGATGTTATTGTATCATTCGTTTCAAACTCATTTACTTTCACGTCATTATCTGATAAAAGCTTTCCAATACCATCAGGAGTAAACTGATTCACAATCTTATCCATTGTTCCTGATGGCATTCCCTCTTCATAATCTTTTAAAAGACTATGAAGCATAATTAATGTAATCACACCTGCCAGAAGAAGAATCCCGCAGTATATACATAAGAATTTTTTAAAATTTGAAAGCTTCTTTTTTCTTTTATTATTTCGTGGCATACTACTTTTCTCCTCCTTACTTAATTAAAAATGCTGTCGGACAGCTTCTTGGGCCTGTTGGTGAATATGGTACATTTATTACTTCCCCATCATAATACATCTGTGTTGATGTTCCACCATCCATTGTAGATGCATTTACAGCTCCATACTGTGCCATGATATCCTGGAGATCTGAAAATGTTGCACCTATACTGTTAGGCTGTCTTCCATCTATTGCAAGAAGAAGAATCTTTCCATCTGCTGTCTGTCCTATAGCAGTTCTTGGATTAGTTCCCCCTGCAATACCAACAATATCCTGAGCCTCTCCATTAACAATAAGAAACGGACCAATATGATTACTTATGCTTACGCAGTCTCTTATATTAAGTTCCTTTGCCTTTGCAGCATTCATATTACCAAGAACAAGCTTATTATCAAATGTAATTCCAGTAACATGAGATGTTCCGCCATTATCATTAAGAATCTCTCCGTCTTTCATTACAAGACCAATCGGCATTGCTGTATAGGTTGTTTCTCCATCAACAAATTCTCCTCCGTTAACTCCGCCGATTGCATCATATCTCTTTGCAATATCTGCAACAACCATTCCATTTCCATTGGTAAATTCAGGAACTATTCCCACAAATAATCTTGCAGGATCTTTTACAATCATGAGTTTTCCAGAATATGTAGCACCCTTTACGTCCACAATCTCAATATCAGGAGTTTCTGGATCCTGGGCTGCTGTATCAATATTTACAAGTCCCGCATCTGTTATCTCATCTGTATCCTTAATTGCATTATTAGCCTTAATCTGGTCTATCTCATCCTGAGAGCAGAACCAGTTAGCAAGAAATCCTATTGCACTTGTCTCCTGTACAGAAAGCACAAACTGAATCTTTGCTGTCTTAGACGGTCCATACACAAGCATTGCCATAACAGCATACAGAAATATCACCAGAATAAGAACAGTTGACAGAAGGGTTGCACCGACTCTTCCAGCCCATACAAGAGCCGGATTCTTCTTTTTCTTTTTATTTCTTCTATTAGATGTATTGCCAACTTGTGGCTTATCGTTACCATACGACTTTTCATCTTCATAGCTGTCATCTAAAACATCAAACGGATCAAAATCATCAATATCTTCAAGTTCAAAATCATCAACGATATCTATATCGTCAATATTATTCTTTCTTTTTGCCACTATAACTTCCTCCTAAACCGTTACTTAAAAACCCATCTTTTCTGAATCTGATAACTTACAAAGAACAATGCAAGATCAATTATTATCTTGGCAATTCCTGAAAGCACAATGCTTAATGCCAGCAGCTTTGTAGCAATATACACCAAAGCATAAGAACAAGCAAGCTGACAGAACCATAAAATGTAATATCTTACCACCGTCTGTTTAAGACCGGACTGTGATTTAAATACTGCATTTCTGTTAAGCGAGAAATTAAAAACTGATGAAAGCACTCTTGCCGCTGCTGTACTTATGAATATTCTTAAGCTGACTGTAAGCCCTATAAGCACAAATTCAAGCACATTAAATATTATATTATCTATAGCCCACGAAGCAATAGAGCTTCCTACATATTTCATGCCTGTGCTTTTAAATAAATATTTAAATATCACTTTGTATATCTTAATTGAATCTTTGACAGGATTAAAATGTGATGATGAATTATCTTCTATGTACACAGTTTCTATCGATTCTTCCTGAAATCCAATATTATACTTTTTGAAAGCAAGCAGCATATTAGTCTCATACTCAAATCGTTCGCCTTCTACCTTGTCAAATGTCTCAAGGTACTTGTAAGGTATTGCTCTTAAGCCGGTCTGTGTGTCCGAAATATTCAATCTGCAAAGCACCTTAAATACTCCACTAGTCATATTATTGCCAAATTTACTTCTTGCCGGTACATCATCACCAGTAAAATCCCTTACGCCTAAAACGACATTTCCTGTACTGACCATAGTTTCACTGCATTTCTTAATATCTTTGGCACGATGCTGATTATCACCATCTACTGTCACAACTCCGTCAATATCTTTTCTATTCTCAAGGCAGAATTCAAATGCAGTCTTCAAGCCTCTTCCTTTTCCCTTGTTAACTTCATGTGTAAGAATTGTACATTCACTATGTGCTGCTACTTCATTAAAAGGAGCCATATGTTCCTCATCACTTCCATCATTAACAATAATGATGTCCTTAAAGCCTTCTTCAAGTAAAGCATCAACTACAGCTACAAGCTTATTATCAGGATTCAGTGAAGGTATAATAACCGATACTTTCATAATATTCATCCCACTCTTTGCTAATATTTATAGTGCTTTTCCATTTAAACGCACTGTATTTAGAATATAATAATTTCCTAAAGATTGCAATAAAATTTTCATATACTGTGTAACAGGGTCATGCTGTAAGCCATAATATTGTATTGTAGATTAATTTTGGAGGACTTTTACATGAGTGATTTAGCAGCAACAAACTGCGGAGGATGCGGCGGATGTGGAGATAACTGCAATTCTATTGTATGGATTATCATTCTCCTTCTCCTCTTTGACGGAAATAACGGATGTGGATGCAACAATGGTTATGGAAATGGTTGCAATTCCTTCTGGATTATAATTCTCCTCTTCTTCTGCTGTGGATGTGGCAATGGAACTAACTTCCTCAATGGCTTTGGTTGCGGATGCAACAACGGATGCGGATGCAACAGTGGATGTGGATGCCAGTAATTATTTAATATGGGGCTGCCTTAAACGGCAGCCCTTATATATTAATTATTATTATGTTCCATCATACATTTTCCATCTATTTCATATATGGTATTCTCTTCTTCAACAAGTATATTGCCATTGTCCTGAACATCCATATTAATTACCATATCATAATTCCTTTTTTATATATTATATGGGCTTATTTATTAATTGCTAAGACTTATAGGAATAATTAAGACATATAACCTAATATATATAGAATAAAATATTCCGCCGAGAGTTCACATGAAAGAACTTCCCATAACAGAATTTGATATGCAGACACTGCCACAATTCATACAGCTTGCCAAAGCAATTCTTCCTTTTATGGAATTTAATACCCAGCAGACACTTAGTCCTCTGCTCCGTGCATATGAATTTTCATGTACAATGAACTATTACAGCCGCCCTGAAAGCCTTCGTATTGCGGCATGTTCTGCAAAGCCCCACCTTTCTTTAAACAGTCCAATACAGGATATACTTTCAGATGAAAATATCATGAATGTTATTCTTACTTACTGTCCAGACAATCTACGGAATATTCTGAGTAATTTTAAGAACTATAACAAAATGTCCGATTTGTTCAACATTTTGAATCGTGATCAGAATGGCAGTAATAGTTTTCTTAATCCTGCCCAGCAAAAAATGTATGAAGCTTATACAGAACAGTTAAACAATCTTAATCTTTAATATTTGGAGGATTTTATGTCAGAATTAGATTTTAGAAAGCAGCTTCTTCTCAACGAATTCAAGACTTTATCCCAGGGAAAGAAAAATGATGAAATCATCCCTCTTCTGTTTGCAATCAATGATAAAGCTAAGAAATCCGGTATAACCTTCACAAAAGAAGATTGTCAGTTAGTCATCAACAGTATGTCTGGGCAGCTAAGCGAAAAAGAGCTCAGGCTTCTGCCTGAGCTTCTCTCTCTTCTTAATATGAATTAATGTTTTATTATTCTTAATTACTTTGCAACAATATTAACAATTCTTCCCGGTACATATATTTCTTTAATAATGTTACCAGAAAGCCTGCTTCCAAGTGCTTCCTTAGCTGCAGCAATCACACCGTCCTTGTCAGCATCCTTGGCGATATTGATAGTAGCCTTAGTCTTTCCATTAATCTGGACTGCTATCTCAACCGTTGACTCAACTGTCTTAGCTTCATCGTATTCAGGCCATGTCTGCTGATATACTCTTCCATTCTCGCCGATTGCTTCCCACATCTCTTCTGTAATGTGTGGAGCAACCGGATTAAGTAAGATAAGGTATGTCTTGAGTTCTCCCCTAGTAATCTTACCTGCCTTGCTGAAATCATTGAGCATAGTCATGAGCTGTGCAATAGCTGTATTGTATTTCAGATTCTCATAATCAAACGAAACTTTCTTAATTGTCTGATGCATCTTTGTCTCAAATTCCTTAGAGAAACCTTCCTCATCAGTCATTATATCCTGAAGCTTCCATACTCTGTCTAAGAATCTGCGGCAGCCCTTAACGCCATCCTCTGACCATGAAGCTGCTGCGTCAAATGCACCGATAAACATCTCGTATGTTCTTAATGTATCTGCACCATAATCTCTTACGATATCATCAGGATTAACAACATTGCCTCTTGACTTACTCATCTTCTCGCCGTTCTCACCTAGAATCATACCGTGGGATGTTCTCTTCTGATATGGCTCTGGGCAAGGTACAACCTTCTGGTCGTAAAGGAATCTGTGCCAGAATCTTGAATAGAGTAAGTGTAATGTTGTATGCTCCATTCCTCCATTATACCAGTCTACCGGAAGCCAGTACTTAAGTGCTTCCTGACTTGCGAGTGTCTCTGTGTTATGTGGATCTGTATATCTTAAGAAATACCATGATGATCCAGCCCACTGAGGCATTGTATCAGTCTCTCTCTTAGCTGGTCCGCCACAGCATGGGCATGTTGTATTAACCCAGTCTGTCATGGCTGCAAGAGGTGATTCTCCATTATCTGTAGGCATATAACTTTCTACCTCTGGAAGAAGTAATGGAAGTTCGCTCTCATCAACTGGAACATAGCCACATTTGTCACAATGAACAATTGGAATAGGCTCTCCCCAGTATCTCTGACGAGAGAATACCCAGTCACGGAGCTTATAATTAACCTTTGCATTACCAATTCCCTTTTCTGTAAGGAATTCAATCATCTTTTCCTTAGCTTCTTTAACTTCAAGTCCGTTAATGAAATCCGAATTAATAAGAACACCTGTTGCTACATCTGTAAATGCTGCCTCATTAACATCAACTTCTTCACCGTTCTTTGCTACAACCTGAATGATAGGAAGGTTAAATTTCTTGGCAAACTCCCAGTCTCTTTCATCGTGAGCAGGAACAGCCATGATAGCACCTGTACCATAGCTCATAAGTACATAATCTGATACCCAGATTGGAACTTCCTTGCCATTAACCGGATTAACTGCCTTAAGTCCGTCAATCTCTACACCTGTCTTATCCTTTGCAAGCTCTGCTCTCTCGAAATCTGACTTTCTTGAAGCCTGCTCTCTATAGCTTTCTATTTCATCCCAGTTCTTAATCTCATCCTTATACTTATCAAGATATGGATGCTCTGGTGATACAACCATATAAGTAACACCGAAAAGTGTATCGCATCTTGTTGTATATATTCTTAACTTATCTTCCTTACCAGCAATTGCAAAATCAACCTCAGCACCTGTAGAACGTCCAATCCAGTTCTTCTGCTGTGTCTTAACTCTCTCGATATAATCGACATGGTCAAGTCCTTCTATAAGCTTATCTGCATAATCAGTAATCTTAAGCATCCACTCACTCTTGACCTTACGGACAACAGGTGAACCACATCTTTCACATACACCATTAACTACTTCTTCATTAGCAAGACCTACCTTACATGAAGTACACCAGTTGATAGGCATCTCCTGCTTATATGCAAGTCCAGCCTTAAAAAGCTTAAGGAAAATCCACTGAGTCCACTTATAATAATCAGGATCTGTAGTATTAATCTCTCTGTCCCAGTCAAATGAATAACCAATTGACTGAAGCTGTTCCTTAAAATGATCTATATTATTCTTAGTAACTATCTTAGGGTGAATCTTGTTCTTAATAGCATAGTTCTCTGTTGGAAGACCAAATGCATCCCAACCCATTGGATATAAAACATTATATCCCTGCATTCTTCTCTTTCTTGCTACGATATCAAGCGCTGTATATGGTCTTGGATGACCTACATGAAGCCCCTGTCCTGATGGATATGGGAACTCCACAAGTGCATAATACTTTGGTTTTGAATAATCATTAGTTGCAGCAAAGGCTTTTTCATCCTGCCATATCTGCTGCCACTTCTTTTCAACTGTTTTGTGGTTATATACTGCCGACATAACACATTCCTCCTTAAAAACGCATAAAAACATTCTACACACATCACTTTAATTTGTCAATTAAATAGCCGTCTTTACATTATCGCTTTAAAGTGTTAAAATACCACTATTCACATGAATATTAATATTTCTTACATGGAGGTTATAACATATGAAGACAAAGGTTGGATTCATAGGTTTCGGACTCATTGCAGGAGCCTTAGCCCATGCCCTTAAAGAAAGTGGCAGGGATTATCATATAACTGCCACAAGCAGACATCTAGAACCGGTTAAAGCCGCGGTTGCTGATGGTATTGTTGATGTTGCCGCACCTGCGGTAGATGAAACATTTACACAGTGTGACATAATCCTGTTATGCACACCTGTAATTACTATCACAGAATATCTTACAAAATTAAAAGCCATTGCCAATCCGGACTGCATAATTACTGACGTTGGGAGTGTCAAGACTATCATACATGAAGCAGCAGATTCATTAGGACTTAATGACCGCTTTATTGGTGGACATCCTATGGCCGGCTCCGAAAAAACAGGTTATGAAAATTCAAGTTCATCAATTATAAAAGGTGCAAGGTACATAATCACACCGACCAAAGAAACCAAGCCTGAAAAAATCGAATTCATGAAACAATTTGCATCAGATGTTGGCATGAACCCTATTGTCATGGACTATCATGTACACGATAAATCAGTAGCCGCCATAAGCCATGTTCCACATCTTTTATCAACTGCACTCGTTCATGTAGTATCAGATAATGATGACGAAGAAAAGCATATGCAGTTACTTGCCGCAGGTTGCTTTCGTGACATGTCAAGAGTTGCAGCTTCTTCTCCTGAAATGTGGGAACAGATATGTTTGACTAACAGCTCTGCAATCAGCAACATTCTTGAACAGTATATTGAAATGCTTGAAACAATTAAAGATAACATCGATAAAAAGACCCCAGGCTATGTCGCAAGCCTTTTTGAGATGTCCCGTGAATACAGAAATTCACTTGAAAGCAGACACCCAGAGCACTAAGCCCTGGGTGTTTTTATTTACAATCATCACACCTTGAAACATCCTCCGCCTACGAATTCCCGTAATATAGAATCGATTGGTACGTTCTCGTAGCCGCATGGAAGGAAATAGTTCATGAACTTAAGCAGCCTGTTTGCTTCCTGATATTCAGGGTCAGCTTCTGTTACCTGGAAAAGTATAGGCTCAACGAATGGTTTTAATACACATGGTTCATATGGCATTGCTGAGTTAAACATAACATCCGCCTGCTCCTGGAATGGGAAGATGTTCTTCTCTTCGCCTCTTCTTACAGACTCCCACATTGAAAGAGTCTTCTTTGCAGATGCTCCTCTTGTCCTGTAATCTCTTACAAGCCTTCTTAAAAGTCTTCCATCTGTAGTTGATACCCTGTTATGTTCATCTACATTAAGCTGTGTAAGTGCACTGATATATATCTTGAACTTACTATCTATTGGAAGTGAATATGATAATTCATCATTAAGGCAATGGATTCCTTCTATTACAAGAACATCCTCTTCCCCTAACTGTAAGAAATTACCGTTATATTCCTTTCTTCCGAACTTAAAGTTAAATTCCGGCAGCTCCACTTTTTCTCCGTTAAGAAGTCTGGTCATATGCTTATTAAAAAGTTCAATGTCTACTGCATGAAGGTCTTCATAATTGTAATCACCATTCTCATCAATAGGTGTCTGCTCTCTTTCAACAAAGTAATTATCGACAGCAATTGGGTGTGGCTTATATCCATTAGCCATAAGCTGAATTGATAATCTATGTGAAAATGTTGTCTTTCCTGAAGAAGATGGACCGGCTATCATGATGAATTTAGTATGCGGTCTTTTCTTTATCTCATCAACTATCTCAACAATTTTCTGTTCCTGAAGTGCCTCCTGCGTAAGCATAAAAGAAGTCATATCCCCATTAGTTATATGGTCATTAAGTTCTCCAACCGTAGACATGCCAAGCATCTTTGCCCAGCTTGTGCTTTCCTTTAACACATTAAACAGCTTTGTTTGTGGATTAAATTCAGGAACTTCAAGAGGTGCGTTCTTAACCGGAAGCTGTAACACTATTCCCTCGTCATACAGGAATATGTCAAATACCCCAAGCATGCCTGTAGAAGATGCCATATATCCGTAGAAATAATCTTTGTAGCCATTCAGGTCATACACATTAACAAATGAACTTCTTCTGTATTTGAACAGTGATGTCTTATCTGTCATTCCTTTTTCTTTAAAAAGATTCATAGCATCAGATATCTTCATCAGTTCTTTCTTGATTGGAAGATCCTTCTCAACCATACTGTGCATAACTGACTTAACTTCATCTATAAACTCTTTGTCGGGTCTGAAGTCTCCATCAAATGTACAGTACAATCCCTTACTTAAAGAATATTCAACAACAACTCTGTCAATATTCCTGTGTATCTTATCTATGGCTGCAAGCATAAGAAGAACCACGCTTCTTCTGTATGTCTCATTACCTATTGATGTCGAAGTTGTAACAAATGTAACATCACTATCAGGGATATATTCTTCTCCAAGTTCTTTAAGCTTACCATTAACATTAGCGAGTATAATCTCATCCTTATATTCGTTCTGCTTCTCTGCTGCAAGCTGTGCCAGTGTCATTCCCATAGCATCCTCCTCTTACGCATCAGTCATAATATGACAATGCATCCATAATTATATTATTCTTCTGCGAAAGCTGCTGTAATCTTAACTTAACCGTAGGATTACTCTCATCTTTCTTAAGACTGTTACTTATCCCATCATTAGTCTCTTTCTCTTTTATAAGATATTCATAAAGAGTCTTATCTTTGTTCTCTAAAAGCTTCCATCCGTACTGATATTGCGTCTCACTGTATTCAGAATAAACATTTTCGTCTGACTTTCTGCATTTGATAATAAAATAATACTTACCATCTTCCTTAAGCATCTTCTCATCATCAACAACCAATCTCTGTGAAACAAGAAAATGTCTGAAATCTCCTACTTCTGACTGCGGTGATACTATAAGTGATGTATTCCGGGTAATAACATTCATCCCCTTAGTTACAATATCAGCTATAAGCCTGCCACCCATACCACATATGGTTATAATATCAGCTTCATTCTCTGAAAGCTTTTCCAATCCGTCTGAAAGTCTTGTCTGTATTCTGTCCTCTAAACAATTATCACATATATGCTTCTTTGCTTTTTCGAGCGGACCTTTTCTTAAATCCATCGCAATAGCAGACGGAGCTATTCCTTCCTGCACAAGATATATAGGAAGATAGCCGTGGTCTGTACCTATGTCAGCCACGACTGCGCCCTTATTACACATATGTGCAACTGTTCTTAATCTGTCCGATATTCTTACCATAGCTTAATCCTAATCAAGATAATCTCTTAACTTACGGCTGCGGCTTGGGTGTCTTAACTTTCTTAATGCCTTGGCTTCAATCTGTCTGATACGTTCTCTTGTTACATTGAATTCTTTACCAACTTCCTCAAGAGTTCTTGCTCTTCCATCATCCATACCAAATCTTAATCTTAATACCTTCTGCTCTCTTTCTGTAAGAGTTCCAAGTACTTCAACAAGCTGTTCCTTAAGAAGTGTAGAAGCTGCTGCCTCTGCCGGAACAGGAACATTATCATCCTGAATGAAATCTCCAAGATGGCTGTCTTCCTCTTCACCAATAGGTGTCTCAAGAGATACCGGTTCCTGCGAAATCTTCTGAATCTCTCTTACTCTCTCTACAGGAATATCCATATTCTCTGCAATCTCCTCTGGTGATGGTTCTCTTCCAAGTTCCTGAAGCAGCTGTCTCTGTACTCTTACAAGCTTGTTAATTGTCTCTACCATATGAACAGGAATTCTTATAGTACGGGCCTGGTCAGCTATAGCTCTTGTAATAGCCTGTCTGATCCACCATGTAGCGTATGTACTGAACTTGAATCCTTTTCTGTAATCGTATTTCTCAACAGCCTTTATAAGACCTAAGTTACCTTCCTGAATAAGATCAAGGAACTGCATACCACGTCCAACATAACGTTTTGCAATACTTACAACAAGTCTTAAGTTAGCTTCTGCAAGTCTTTTCTTGGCTTCCTCATCTCCTTCTTCCATTCTCTTGGCATATTCAATCTCTTCATCAGCACTAAGAAGAGGTACTTTACCTATCTCCTTCAGATACATTCTTACTGGATCATCAAGACCGATTCCATCAGGAACAGAAAGATCTATCTTCTCAATATCAATCTCATCTTCATCATCAAGAATAATATCCTCATCTTCATCAGGTACATCATTCATTCTTACATCTACTTTTTTTAGCTCAAGAATTTCAAATACCTTCTCCATTCTGTCAGCTTCAAAATCTGTATCCTGAAAATATGTCATAATTTCCTGATAATCAAGTACATTCTTTTTCTTCTTGGCTATTGCAAGAATACCCTCTATCTTCTCCCAGAATTTAGCTTCCTGTGCTTCTGCATCATCTGCGTCACTGTTTTCTGTCTCTTCTTTTACTTCTTCTTTAATCTCATCTTTCTTAGTTGTCTTCTTTGCTGCTGCTTTTTTTGCAGGAGTCTTCTTTTCTGTTGTCTTTTCTTCCTTAGTCTCCTTAACATTCTCTTCTAATGTTTCTATCATTTTCTTAGCCATTTCTCTTCTCCATTCTTCTTCGCGTAACACGCTCTATATATTTATAACTTAATATGAATCTGATTCAGCTTCTGCTGTTCAATTATTATCTCCTGCATACGCTTCGGATCTACAGTCTTATTAAGTTCATGATTAAGGCTGTTAGCCTTAATTCTGATAACAATGTCATTAAGAGTCTTTTCTCTTTCCAGATTATTAAGGCTCTCATCGAGGTCTGCCGAAAACATTGCTGCGACTTCCGTATGTTCTTCTGTTGTTGCATAATCAGCTATAATTGCAGCAGGACTTATATTTCCTGTCCCATACTGTTCATATACTTTCTCTGCCACACCCGAAAATAACGGGTCAATAAAATCCTCTGGCTTAATGTAACCTGCAACCTTATCAAATATGTCCCTGTCACTTATGAGCCATGTAAGAAGCATTTTCTCTGCCTGTCTTAAACCATCTTCACGCTTCTTCTTCGGCTTACGCTCAACAGTTGGCTGCGGAGTACCTGCACCTGCATTTCTTGAAATAATCCCTTCCTGATTACCAAGTCTTGATACCATCTGCCTCATGCCATCTTCTGGTATCATAAACTGCCTGCACACTGCTTTAAGGTAATTATCACGTTCCAGCTTTTCTTTAAATGTAACAAGCTTTGCTGCAACCTCTCTTTCAAATGCAGTCTCGCTTTCCGGATCCCCCCTGTCGTAATTTCTTAACATGGTTCCTATCTCATACATAAAGCTGTTCTCTGCATTATCAATTCTTTCCTGAAATGCCTCTGCACCCATAGCCTTAATAAACTCATCAGGATCCTTATATGGCCGCATATTAATTACCTTCGTTGAAAGCCCTGCTTCCTTAAGAATCGGTATTGCTCGAAGTGCCGCCTTAACTCCTGCCTCATCACTGTCATAAGTTATAAGCACATTATCTGTATATCTTTTTAACAGCCTTGCATGTCCCGGTGTCAGTGCCGTTCCAAGTGACGCAACCGCCTGGTTAAAGCCCGCCTGATGCATTGATATAACATCCATATAGCCTTCACATATTATCATGTTAGGCTTTCTTGACGTTCTTGCTATATTAAGTCCATACAGATTGCGGCTCTTGTCAAACAATCTTGTCTCCGGTGAATTAAGGTACTTTGGCTTGGCATCACCCATAACTCGTCCACCAAATCCTATGACCTTATTATTAATATCCATAATTGGAAAAATTACTCTGTTCCAGAACTTTTCATGAATGCCTCTCTCATAAGTAAAAAGTCCTGATTCCTTCAGAATATCATCATCATAACCTTTGTCCTTCAACAGCTTGTACAGATTACCTGTTGACTGTGTTGCATACCCCAGTCCAAAGCTGTTAATCGTACTGTCAGACAATTCACGCTTCTTAAGATAATCAAGTCCGGCTTTCCCATTCTCACTTCTAAGCTGCCTGTAATAATATGTGGCAGCAATCTTATTAATCTCTAAAAGCCTGTCTCTTATCCCTCTTTCTTTGCGGTCTTCTTCTGACATAGACGTCTGCGGCAGTGCAACTCCGGCTCTCTCTCCCAGCATCTTAACTGCCTCTAAGAATGTCATATTCTCATATTCCATTACAAATGTTATGACATTACCCCCAGCGCCGCATCCAAAACAATGATATAACTGCCGCTGTCCTGAAACCGAAAATGATGGTGATTTTTCATTATGAAACGGACATAGTCCGGTATATGAACTTCCATTCTTTTTCAATTTGACATACCCGGATATAACATCAACTATATCATTCCGGGATATTACTTCATCTATTACTTCTCTTGAATACATTACTTCATCCCTTCCAGGCCTTTGGTACAAAGATTTCCTGAAACTTACTTATTGAATACTGGTCACTCATGCCAGCTATATAATCACACACAACCTGCTCCGGTCTTTCGTCAAATTCTGTTATAAATCTCTTATATGTATCCGGCAGTTTGTCTGTATTCGCAACATAGTATCTGTACAATTCTGTTATCAGCTTATCTGCTTTTGCTTCCTCACTTTTAGCTGTCGGATTAAGATACAGACTTTCAAACATGAATTTTCTTAATTCTGTCATTGCTTTACGTACAGGCTCTGACATTACAAGATCATTCTTTCCTATGCTGTTCATTATAATATCGCTAATCATGGTATTAAGTCTTTCCTTGGTTGAATTACCAAGAACATCAGTATATTCTGAAGGAATGTCACTTTCCTTCAATATCCCTGCTCTTATTCCATCATCTATATCATGATTAATATACGCTATCTTATCGGAAAGTCTAACTGCTTTTCCTTCAAGAGTTGATGGATTGCCTGATGTTCTATGGTTCAATATTCCATCACGCACTTCCCATGTAAGGTTTAGTCCCTGACCATCCTTTTCAAGAAATTCAACAACTCTTATACTCTGTTTGTAATGAGCAAATCCCATAGGACATAAAGAATTAAGTGTTCTCTCACCTGCATGTCCAAATGGTGTATGTCCAAGGTCATGCCCCAATGCAATAGCTTCTGTCAGATCTTCATTAAGATTAAGTGCCCTTGCTATACTTCTTGCAATCTGGGCAACCTCTAAGGTATGAGTCAGTCTTGTTCTATAATGGTCTCCCTCTGGTGCAAGAAACACCTGCGTCTTATGCTTTAAACGCCTGAATGTCTTACAATGAATAATTCTGTCTCTGTCTCTCTGATATATAGTCCTCATAGGACATGGTTCTTCATCTCTGTCGCGTCCTCTTGACTCGTCAGAAAAGCTTGCATATGGGCTGAATATCAGATGTTCCCTCTTTTCCTGTTCCTCTCTAATGTTCATCTGTATGTGCCTCCCGCACTGAAACACTAATTTTAAAGCTCACAATTTAATTATTCAACAAAACATGTGTTTTTCCTTTTTTATTTTTTAAAATTTTTCACAAAAAAATTATTTGTTATTATCATTACCCACATTATGGACTGAAAAATCCACCAAATGCCCCTGCAGCCACACATGCAGCTACTGACATGGCGATATTATTACTACTGTCCGGTACCTGTTTCTTCATTATTGCAGCTATTACCAATAACACTGTAATATACACTGCTCCATATATAATTCCTGCAGCAACTCTCCTCCTTTTTATCATCCATGCACTAAACATTGCACCGGTAAAGCTTCCTGCCACATATATTCCAAATATAATATTATCAACCGCTTTCTCGTCAAGTATAAATTTTCTCATAAAATATGTAAGAAGTCCTAGCATAAGCAGAGTTATAACATATCCTGCAATAAGAGATTTCACCATTTTTCTTATATAATCCATTGATTTCCTTTGTTGTCCTCTTTTTATTAATTGTATGATTAAAAATGTTATCTTATGATTATCTCCTGTTTTCTTTAATAGCACTTGACGGCACAATGTGCGTACTGTAGAATGAAAAGAAATATTTTAATTTTATGACTGGAGGGATTTTTCTTGGATACGGATAGTATCATCCAACTTATTGCAATTGTTATTTTATTGGTTTTATCAGCATTTTTCTCATCTGCAGAGACTTCATTTATCACTGTGAACAGAATCAAAGTGCTGTCTTTAGTTGAAGAGGGTAATAAGAGGGCTGCTCTTGTAATTAAGATTATTGACCAGCCGGCAAAGATGCTCTCTGCTGTTCTTATTGGCAATAACATAGTCAATATCAGCTGTTCTGCATTAGCTACATCATTTACAATCAGTGTATGGGGTAATAAAGCGACAGGTATTGTTACCGGTGTTCTTACGCTTCTTGTTCTTATATTTGGTGAGATTACACCTAAGAATACTGCCAACATGTATGCCACTAATATGGCAATGGCTTATGCTCCTATAATATGGGTGCTTATGATTGTTCTTACACCCGTTATATTCATAGTAGACCACCTTGCAGGCTTCTTCTTATGGTTATTAAGAATTGACAATAACAAGAAGAAAGATATATTTACTGAGGATGAGATACGAACCATTGTTAATGTAAGCCAGCAGGAAGGTGTAATTGAATCTAATGAAAAGAAAATCATTAATAACCTCTTTGATTTTGGTGATTCAACAGCTAAAGATGTTATGATTCCAAGGATTGATATGACTCTTGCTGATGTCAACTCATCATATGATGATATAATTTCTCTGTTCAGGCAGACAATGTATACACGTATTCCTATTTATGAGAATACACCCGATAATGTAATTGGCATTCTTAATATTAAGGATTTAATTGTCAATCCTTCTGATAACGATACATTTAACATAAGGAACATTATCAGAAAGCCATTCTTTACATTTGAGCAGAAGAATACTTCTGACCTGTTTAAGGAAATGCAGTTAAGTTCAACAAGCATTGCCATTGTCCTTAGTGAATATGGAACAACATCAGGAATGATTACTACAGAAGACCTGCTTGAAGAGATTGTTGGTGAAATCCGTGATGAATATGATACTGACGAAAAGGAAGCTTTATCTAAGATTAATGATACTACATACAGAGTTGATGGTTCATTTAAACTCGACGATTTAAACGATGAACTTGGCACTAAACTTGAATCTGAAGATAATGATTCAGTTGGTGGACTTATCGTTGAAAGACTTGACAGACTTCCTAAAGCCGGTGATAAAATCACTGTTGATAATGTCTGGATGTTTGTCGAAAAGGTTGCTTCTAACAGAGCTGAATCTGTTATTGTAAAGATTATACCTGAGAAGAAAGACGAAACTAAAAAAGCTAATTAATTTTATAAAAAATGCTGTGCATTAACATCATCTTGTTAACGCACAGCATTTTTATTATTAATACCTATTATATTACTGATTAAAGCGCCTTGATTCTCTCAAGTGCCTTAACTGTGTTCTCGTATGAACCAAATGCTGTCAGTCTGAAGTATCCTTCACCACTTGGTCCGAATCCTGAACCTGGTGTACCAACAACATTAGCCTTTTCAAGAAGGTAATCGAAGAATTCCCAGCTTGTCATCTTATCTGGAGTCTTTAACCAGATATATGGTGCATTAACACCACCTGATACTGTATATCCTGCTGACTTAAGTCCTTCAAGAATTGTCTTTGCATTGTTCATGTAGTAAGCAATCTGCTCACCTGTCTGCTTCTGTCCAGCTTCTGAATAAACTGCCTCGCCTGCTCTCTGTACAATGTAAGGAGCTCCGTTAAACTTAGTTCCATGTCTTCTTGCCCAGAGGCTGTGAAGTGTTACATCTCCACACTTAAGATCCTTAGGAATAACTGTGAAGCCAAGTCTTACACCTGTAAATCCTGCATTCTTAGAGAATGACCTGAGTTCGATTGCACATGTTCTTGCACCTTCACACTCATATATTGTATGAGGAACATCTGGTTCTGAAATGTATGCTTCATATGCTGCATCATAGATAATAACAGCACCAACCTTATTAGCATAATCAACCCACTTCTGAAGTTCGTCCTTAGTGATTGTTGAACCTGTTGGATTGTTAGGGAAGCAGAGATATATAATATCTGGTGTTTCTTTTGGAAGTTCTGGTGCAAAGTTAGTCTCTGCTGTACAAGGCATATAAACAACATTACTCCATGCCTGCTTCTCTGGAATATAATCTCCTGTTCTTCCTGCCATTGCATTAGTATCAACATATACAGGATATACAGGGTCACATACTGCAATCTTATTATCTACTGAGAAGATATCTCCGATATTACCTGAATCAGACTTTGCTCCATCTGATACGAATATCTCATCTGCTGATATATCACATCCGCGCTTCTTGTAATCATGGTCTGCAATTGCACTTCTTAAGAATTCATATCCAAGATCTGGTGCATATCCGTGGAAAGTCTCGGCATGTCCCATCTCGTCAACTGACTTATGTAATGCATCAATTACTGCCGGTGCTAATGGCTGTGTAACATCGCCAATACCAAGTCTGATGATTTCCTTATCTGGATTAGCCTGCTGATAAGCTGCTACTTTCTTACCGATTGTTGAAAATAAATAGCTTCCTGGAAGCTTTAAATAATTATCGTTAATCTTAAACATATATTCCTCCTTATTTTCTGCCTTGTTTTACAAAACTAACGCTTATTATACATCATTTTTTATTATGTTCCAAGATAAAATCTTGATAATCTTTCATATTCTGTATTAATTGCCTGTAAAAGTTCTTTATCTCCATGCATATTATCAGGATGATATATCTTTAAAAGCGCCTTATAACGCTTTTTTAAGGATGCTGTATCCTCAACACCCTTAAAGAATATCTTTACATTTTCAGCATTGGACATACTGCGCCTTGCCTCACGGTAAACCTTGTCCTTATATATAAGCTTTTCCCGCTCGAACTTATCTTTATCAATTGCAAGCTGTCTTGTTTCCCTTTCCAGAATATTCCATTTTTGTTCAAATAAATCTCTCTGACTCTCAAGCTGTTTCTTTAGCAGCATATTCTTACTCTGCTGTCTCTGAAGCATCCCCATCTGAATCTCAATGAGTTTTCTCTCATCTTCCAGATTTCTGCTTAATTCCTGCAGCCTTATATTCTCTTTAAACAGCCATTTCTTCTTCTCATCTTCACTGCTTAGTTCATCAAACATTGCAACCTCCATATCAGCTCCCCATCAAGCCAGCCGCAAAATATATCTGATCAGATTCCACTATGAAACCAGAAAACTTTCAATGGCTTTTCTGAATCTACCGTTTTCATTGTATGTCTTACACCCGGTAATGCTATGAATGAATCCCCCGCTTTAACCTCAAACTCTTCGTTGTCAAGCCTGACAAATCCATTTCCTTCCAACACAAAAAATCCCTCCTGGTCATCATGAAATCCAGGATCTGGATTAAACTCTGTTTCTGAACATATTGTAACTCCTGAACAACAGCCATTGATACATCCATTAGCCTCTGTAAGGAATTTAACGCTTCTCCTTCCTTCTTCTCTTGCTGCAAGTGCTTCTTCCAATGTTATATATGGTTTCTTCATAATTAATCTCCTTCAGATATATAAAAAACGGAGTCCCAGACATATGCTGTAAGACCCCGTTTTATTATGTTCTCTATTCTGTCTGTTATTTATTCTCGTATCTTAAAAGCTCTGTATATGCAAGAAGGAATGGTCCTACACCCTTGGCATCATCTTCTACGATTGGCTCTGACATATAATAGTCATATGTACCAGGTCTTCTTCCATTACCACCAAGTCCTGCAACAAGACAGATACCACCGAGTGATAATGAACCATCTTCATTAGTCTTAAGGTATCTTTCACAGATGCCATCAATTGCTTTCTTGGCATACTGTGCGTAATCATCAGAAAGATATCCAAGACGTATAGCCTTAAGAAGTGCATATGCCATAATTGAACTTCCGCTTGTCTCAAGATAGTTCTTATCCATACCACCATAATTAACTACCTGATACCACATACCACTCTCATCCTGATACTTAAGCATTGAATCGACAAGATCCTTAAATGCATCCTCAAGCATCTTGCATTCAGCATCATACTTATGGTCCTTATTATCAACCTGATCAAGTGTATCAATAAGCGCCATTGTATACCAGCCAATAGCTCTTAACCAGCTGTGCTGTGATAAACCTGTAACCTTATCACACCAGAATGCTTCCCTGCTTGTATCCATTGCATGGAAATAAAGTCCGTTAATAGGATTCCTCATATTCTCAATTACGAACTTGAACTGTCCGAAAATATCAGAGTAATTCTTTCTGTCATTGTATCTTGTCTCATATTCAAGATAGAATGGAAGTCCCATATAAAGACCATCAAGCCATACCTGATTAGGATATATATCCTTATGCCAGAAGCTTCTTGCTTCATTCTGGCATCTAGGCATAATCTCTATCTGTGAATATACTAAATCTGCTGCCTTCTTATACTTTTCCTTACCTGTAAGATCATATAATTCAAATAAAGTCTTACCAGCATTAACATTATCAATATTCTTCTCACCAATGCTGTAGCCATCTATTGTACCATCTTCAAAGACTCTGTAATCTATAAAATCATCTGCAAACTTAAGATACTTTTCATCCTTGGTTAAGTCATACATCTGAAGAACTGCTTTAATCATACAGCCATCAATATAGTTCCACTTTGACTTAAGGCCCTGCTTAATCTTTTCAATGTTCCATACAGGAGCATCTGGTGTGCTTTTTTCCAGAAGTCCGTCAATATACTTTACTACTGCGTCCATTATTTCTGTCTCCTTGTCAACTTATATGGGGAAACATATATATCAATTCCGCCCATATTTTATAGAAATTGTACACTAAAAAATGCCTTTAAGCAACCCATTTTTAACAAATATAGCCAAAAACATAGATTTTTATTGACTATATGCTGATTAAATACGAAAATATAATCAATAATTCATTGTAAATGCTTTTATAAAAATATCATACACATTTTGTATAAAGTTATTATTCAGAAAGGTCAGATTATGAAAACAGGAATTGTATTTGAAGGTGGCGCATTCAGAACCATATTTTCATGCGGTGTTATGGATGCCATGTTAGAAAATAAAATTATGCCTGATTACATGATTGGTGTATCAGCCGGCGCTGCATACGGCGTATCCATGGCATCAGGACAGATTGGAAGAAACTTAAAGATTCTTATTGATTATAGAAATGATAAACGTTATGTGGGACTTAGTAACATGGTACACAGGGATAACCGTTCTCTTTATGGGCTTAATTTCACATTTGACACTATTCCAAATGAACTTGTGCCTTATGATTATGATGCATTTCACAGATATAAAGGTACTTTCAAATGTGTTGTAACTAATGTACTCACCGGAAAACCTGAATATAAAACATTCACAGGATATGACCGCACCAACCAGCTTTTACGGGCAACATGTGCTCTCCCACTGGCTTTTCCTCTTATATATCTTGATGGGACACCTTACCTTGATGGTGGTTTAAGTGATTCCATACCTTTTGAAAAAGCATTTGAAGATGGCTGTGACAGAGTTGTTGTTGTTCTTACCCGTGAAGCAGGCTATCAGAAGCAGACAACAAGTTCAGTGCGGACCCTTGCAAGAGCTTTCCTTAAATATCCTGAAATTCAGCGTGATATTCTTCTTCGTGCTGAACGTTACAACCGGTGCTTAAAGCGTCTTGAACGCTACGAAAAAGAAGGCCGCTGCCTCGTTATCCGCCCTACTAAAAGCAAGGGCTTTGGAAAGATTGAAAAGGACTTTAATAAGATTCTTTCAATGTATAACGATGGATACAATCAGACTTATTCTTTAATCAATGAAATACAGAGGTTTTATCATTAATATATGTAAAGAAGTACCTGTATTTTAGTCTGATAACCTCAGATATTACTCACCTTGTGTAAGTAAATGCTGCCATTTGCAGAGCTTTTTATATCGCAGAAAAGCAAACGCGCTTCGCTTGAACGAGCTTTTCTGCAATACCATTTTGCAAATAGCAGCATAACTTACACTGGGTTCGTAATAATTCGGTTATCAGACTAAAATACAGGTACTTCTTTTTTATATATAAATAATAAATTCTTAAAAATTTCCGAACACAAAATCTTTTACTATTCCGATTGCTTCTCTTACCATATAGTTTATGAAGAGTACATGGTCGCTTTCTGCTGGCATTCCACAGGTATTGTTTAATCCTGCATGTCTGGCAAGAAGGCGGCTTCTTGCTATATGGAAGTTGTTGGTTGCTATGCCAACCAGTGAATCTTTATTCTCTATGTATTGTACTGAATACTTCATGTTCTCTGATGTATCTGTTGACTTATCTTCCTGTATTATGCGCGAGCCGTCTATCCCTTTAGACACCAGATAATTATACATTGCAAATGCTTCTGTTGTATTTTCACCTTTTCCCCTGCCGCCTGATACTATTATTGTGGTATCAGGGTTATCTATTGCATAGGAAACAGTAACATCTAACCGGTTCTTAAGTGACCTTGTTATGTGGTCACCTCTTATCTGGCAGCCAAGTATTATTATATAATCACAGTTATCCTTTGGCTTTGCAGTCATTCCTTTTATTATTAATACTTCAATGAAAATAAACAGCGACACACCTGCTGCCATTATCACTATAAAACATATTCTTAAGACCTTTGCCACATGAATTATACCTTTAATTTCTAATACTCTCACTGCAAATACTAATCCAAAAAAGACAGCACCCAGCAGCCATATAAATATAAATGATGAACCTACCCCTGCGTATGTTGCACACACTATATAATATCCCAGGCATATAAGTGCCAGCACAAGCCATATTGTATACATAAAACTACTATTCTCCGTTACTTTTTCCATACTTTATTCCACGCTCATACATCAATTATCCTGCATAATCCACATTTTTACCCGCAAATTCAGGATAATCTGCTGATTTCTGGTTCTGTCCGTAAGATGTGGCAGGATATTTAATTGCTGTATTTGTGACACCACCTGACACATACGACCTTCCGCACTCTGGACAGACAGCCGTTTTAAGTGTAACTGTCGCATTCAGTACTTCGCCATCTTTACTGGCAGCCTTCCTGTTCGCATTAGAAACATGCTCCTGTTCATGTGCCATAACCTTTGTGGCCGCTGCTGACGGGTCAATATGTGCTGCACTCTTAAATGAAACATTTACTTCATCTGAACCATCCTTATATTCCCTGTTCGCACATGTTTCACATTCCACCTGTCCGGAACGCTTCATTGCTTTAAGTCTTGCAGAGCTTATATCCTGTGTATCAACACCTGCTACATTAACAGACAGATTTCTATTCATATCATTAACGCCGTTAATCATCATCTTAATGTGCACCCCCTTCATGTAAAATGTTTAAACAATATATCTGTATTTAATATAACATAGTTTGATAATTATGCTAGTTTTTTTTGATGTAAAAGTTTAATATATACATACAAACAATCAATAATATAGAAACGAGGTATTATATATGTTTACATTTAACAAAGATGTTACAGCTACTAACTGCGAACCTGGTGTTACAAGAAAAATATTATGCTACTCTGATGACCTTATGATGTGCGAGATTCATTTTGAAAAAGGTTCTAAGGGCAATTTCCATAGCCACAAGCATCTGCAGATTACTTATGTTGCTAAGGGAAGCTTTGAATTCACTATCGGTGATGAAACTAAAATCGTTAATCAGGGCGACAGCGTATACATGCCTTCTGGCGTAACCCATGGTGTTACATGTCTTGAAGAAGGAATCCTCTGTGATGTATTCAATCCTATGAGAGAGGATTTTCTTAAGTAAAATGAAGGTACCATTTAATATTAATCTTTCAGGTAAAACTGCTATTGTAACCGGAGGAAGCGGAACTCTCTGCTCAGCCATGGCATATGGACTTGCCGTATGCGGTGCTAAGGTTGCAATAATCGGACGTAACAAAGAAAAGCTTGCTTCTGTTTCTGAGAAGCTTACTAAAGATGCTCTGGATGAATATAACAAAAATGTTACTGTTAAAGGCTACAGCTGCAATGTAATTAATAAAGATGAGCTTTCAGCTGCTTATGAAACTATTAAGAATGAACTCGGCAGCTGTGATATTCTCATTAATGGTGCAGGCGGCAACCAGCCTGGTGCAATTACTTCCATCGAGATGTTAAAGAAAGAAAAAGAAGATTCTGACTATTCTTTCTGGAATCTTGATGAAGACAGAATACGCGATGTTATGGATCTTAATTACATGGGAACTCTTCTTCCTATTCAGGTATTTACTAAGGATATGGTTGAAAAAAGAAGTGGCAGTATTATCAATATTGCTTCTGTAACTTCTATTCTTCCTCTTACTAAGGTTATGGCTTATGGTAATGCCAAGAGTGCTATTCTTAATCTTACACAGTGGCTTGCTGTACATTTTGGTGAAAGCGGTATACGCTGCAATGCAATTGCGCCAGGATTCTACGCTGCCGAGCAGAATCATGATCTCTTATTCAATACTGATGGCTCATATACAGACCGTGCCAGAAAGATTATTGCCGGAACACCTATGGGACGCTTTGGCAATCCTGAAGAGCTTATTGGTGCTGCACTCTTTCTTGCAAGCGATGAAACAGCCAGCTTTGTCAATGGTATAGTGTTACCTGTTGACGGCGGATATAGTGCTTATAGCGGAGTGTAGGATTCTTTAGTTGGAAACTGTATATAATTCAGGGCGATGTCAGTTTTGACATCGCCCTTTTTGTTGCGTTTTTTGTTCATTGGACTTTTTGCGTGTTTTTCTGAGCTTCAACATCCAATCCGTCACTCTTTCTCGTTCCGTTTGGACTTTTGCTTGCATTCCCACTGCTTCAACGTCCAATCTGACACGTTTTTTCGTCCCTTTTGGACTTCTTCTGTGACTTTCTCCACTTCAACGTCCAATCTGACACGTTTTCTCATTCCGTTTGGACTTTTGCTTGCTTTCCCACTGCTTCAACATCCAATCCGACATGTTTTCTAGTCCCTTTTGGACTTCCTCTGTGACTTTCTCCACTTCAACGTCCAATCCACCACGCCGCCTCACAATAAACCATCTCCAGTCTCACAAATGCCTACACTACAACTCTGCCCTGATAATCTCAACTGCCTTAACCATATTCTTAAGGCTTGCTTCTGTCTCTGACACACCTCTTGTCTTAAGTCCACAGTCTGGATTTACCCACAACTTGTCTTTGTCTATCTTTGTAAGCATTATCCTTATTGCACGGGTAATCTCTTCAACCGATGGTACTCTTGGTGAATGAATATCATATACACCAGGTCCTACCTCTGTTTCAAAATTGTTTTCTCTTAAAGAGTCAAGAATCTGAAGGTCTGAGCGTGATGCTTCAAATGTGATAACATCAGCGTCCATATCGTCTATTGCTGGGATTATATCTGTAAATTCACTGTAACACATATGAGTATGTATCTGTGTTTCAGGTTTTACACCGCTTGCTGTAAGTCTGAATGCTGGTATTGCAAACTCAAGATATTCTGTATTCCAGTCAGATTTTCTTAATGGAAGCTTTTCTCTTAAAGCTGCCTCATCAATCTGAATAATCTTAATTCCATTTGCTTCAAGGTCAAGCACCTCATCTCTTATTGCAAGTGCAATCTGCGAAATTGATTCCTTGATTGTAATATCTTCTCTTGGGAATGACCAGTTAAGAATTGTTACCGGACCTGTAAGCATTCCTTTCATTATCTTATCTGTAAGTGACTGTGCATACACAGACCACTCAACTGTTATCGGCTTCTTGCGGTAAACATCTCCCCATATAACAGGTGGTTTAACACATCTTGTTCCATATGACTGAACCCATGCTTTCTCTGTGAACAGAAAGCCTCCCAATGCTTCACCGAAATATTCAACCATGTCATTTCTTTCGTATTCTCCATGAACAAATACATCAAGTCCGATTTTTTCCTGCCATCTGACACATTCTTCAATTTTCTTCTTATTAAATTCAACATACTGTTCTTCGCTGATTTCACCCTTACGGAATGCTGAACGGTTGGCCTTAACATCTTTTGTCTGTGGAAATGAACCGATTGTAGTTGTAGGCAGCTTCGGTAATGCAAATTCTTTCTTCTGAAGCTGCTGTCTCTCACTTCTTGCAGGAAGTCTTCTGTAATCCGCCTCTGTAACTTCCGCAAGTCTTTTCTTTACAGATTCATTATCACATTTTCTTGTACCTGCAAAAAGCTTCCTGTTTGTCTTGAATCTTTCATCTTCTTCAATATTTCCACACTCGGCAAGCACGCTTAATTCCTTTAATTCCACAAGCTTTTCTTCTGCAAATGCGAAGTAATTCAGATATTCATCCGAAAGTTTACTCTCATGCTTTAATGTATATGGAACATGCTGCAGCGAGCATGATGTTGACAAAACTGTCTGTATTCCCTTATCCTCAAGCTTTTTAAGCACATTTAAAGTCTTTTCATAATGATTCTTCCAGATATTCTTTCCATTTACAAGTCCAGCGAATAATACCGTGTCCTTTGGAAATCCATATTTTTCAATGAGTTCTGCTGTCTTCTTTCCCTCAATAAAATCAAGTCCGATTCCGTCAAACGACAGCTTAACAATATCTTCATACACATCCCTCACGTCTCCGAAATATGTCTGAAGCAATACTTTGCATGATTTCTTCTTACCTAAAATATCACTATACATTTTGACAAACAGTTCTCTGTCTTCTTCTGTCATGTCCTGTACAAGTGCAGGCTCATCAAACTGAAGCCACTGGATTCCTACAGCTTCACATTTGCTATAAACATCTTTATATGCTTCAACAAATGCATTGATAAAATCATCTTCCTTCTTCTTGCCTGTAAATCTGCACAGCTTAAATAAAGTATACACACCTGTGATTACCGGTTTTGTCTCAATTCCAAGTTCTTTTGCCTCTGCATATTCTGCCCACAGCTTATTACCTGTGATTCTTATCTGCGTACTGTCCTCTGCCTCTGGAACAATGTAATGGTAATTGGTATTAAACCACTTCTTCATCGCAAGAGCTTTAACGTCACCGTTCTCTCCCTGATAGCCCCTTGCCATTGCAAGATATTTATCAAGCTCTGAAACCTCAAGTTCCTTGTATCTTTCAGGAATTATATTCAGTAAAAATGCTGTATCAAGCACTATATCATAATATGAAAAATCATTGCTTGTGATATAATCAATTCCTGCCTCTTTCTGTATAAGCCAGTGTGTCTTTCGTAACTCCTTTGCTGTCTGTGTCAGTTCATCTGCACTTATTTCTTTTCTGAAATATTTTTCTAATGCAAACTTTAACTCTCTTAATGTTCCTATCCTTGGATAACCTACTACTGCTGTCTTCATACCTGCTCTCCTCATTTATAATTTGATGTTGTCATTATAAATTTGAAGAACGCATTTGTATAATACATAAAAAAACAGGTTAGTCATAGTTTAAAACTATGTCCAACCCGTTTTATATACATATAATGACTACTTAAGATACTTCCTTATAGCCTCAAGATATGTATTTCCAAGCCTGCTAAGCATCCCTTTTCTGTGAGTTATGTAACCAATATGCATATCTGATTCATCAGCAAGCGGCACTGCTATAATATCTTTTCCGTTGAGCTTCTTGTCAATAATACCACTACTTACTGTGTAACCGTTAAGACCAATCAGCAGATTAAAAAGTGTTGCCCTGTCACGGACTCTTATGTTCTTCTTTCTTGCTGTTTCTGAGAATATCTCCTCTGAGAAATAGAATGAATTATGTTCGCCCTGCTCAAATGACAGATAAGGATATTCTTCTAACTGCTCATTATGAATGACACTGCTCTCTGCAAGTGGATGTTTTCTGCTTATGAATACATGTGGTCTTGCTGTAAAAAGCTCATGGAATTCAAGTTCATATGCCTTTAAAATCTTTCTAATAACAGCCTCATTAAAATCATTAATGAACAGTATTCCAATCTCACTTCTTAGCCTTGCAACATCCTCGATAATCTCGTAAGTCTGTGTTTCCCTTAAGCTGAAATCATACTCATCCTGCCCGAACTGCTTTATAAGGTCAACAAATGCGTTGACAGCAAAAGAGTAATGCTGTGTTGATATACAATATTGCTTTCTTCCACCATTATCGCCCTTATACTTATCCTCTAAGATTGCCGCCTGGTCAAGAATCTGTCTTGCATACGATAAGAACTCTTCACCTTCTTTAGATACACTTATTCCTTTATTAGTTCTGTTAAATATCGTAATATTCATCTCTTTTTCAAGTTCATGAATTGCATTGGTAAGGCTTGGCTGGGAAATGTATAATTTCCCGGCCGCCTCAGTAATCGTGCCTGTCTCTGCAACCATAACGATGTATCTTAACTGCTGTAATGTCATACTCTTACCTGCCTGTATAATATTTAAAATATTGTAACACATTTTTGTTGTTTTTTAAAAAATATTATGATACAATCAGCCCGTAAAAATTTCTGATTATGAACGGAGGTGGATTTTCATGGATAGTTGCGATCGTATAGGACGAAGTAAGAACTGCGGTGTATACTATAAGTGTAGGCTCGGAATGTGGCTGTCTGTGAGAATCTCATAACCACATTCTAATAAATTGTGCCTTTTATACATCGCATCAGAGGATCCTTACTATCACAATCATCTGTAGCGATGTATTTTTATGCCCAATTAAGGCAAGAAGGAGGTCACAATGAACAAAGTATTATTCCCAAAGAAAGATTATGTAAAAGAACTTGTCAGGTTTTTTAAGTCATCTAAGAATTCACAGAAATTAATTAAGACACTTTCTAAATATCATGAAAAAGATATTGCTGAAGCAATCACTCTTCTTACACCTGCAGAAAGACAAAACATTTACAATGTACTTGATGAACACTTGATTGCTGAGATTTTCTCTTATCTTGATGATGCTGAAAAATATCTTGAAGAGCTGTCATTAGAGAAAGCTGCACGTGTAGTATCTTACATGGATTCTGATGATGCGGTTGATGTACTTGACGATTTGTCAGAATCTAAGAAGAATGAAATTGTAGAGCACTTAGACGCTGATGCAAAGGAAGATGTCCAGAAGCTTCTTTCTTATGAGAACGATGAGATTGGTAGCTGTATGACTAATAATTTCATATGCATACCAGATAACCTTACTATAAGAGAAGCCATGAGTGCCCTTGTCAAGCAGGCTGGTGAGCATGACAATATATCAACTATATATGTAGTCAATAGCGCTGACAAGTTTGCCGGGGCAATTGATTTAAAAGATTTAATTATAGCAAGGCAGAATGATAATCTTGCCGACATAATAAGCAGTTCATACCCTTATGTATATGAGCATGAAAATATCAATGAATGTATTGATAAGATTGCAGATTACGAAGAGGATTCCATTCCAGTACTTACTGATGATGGAAAAATATGCGGTATCCTTACTGCAACAGATATCGTTGAACTCGTTGACGATGCTATGGGTGATGACTATGCAAAGCTCGCCGGTCTTACATCTGAGGACGATTTAAGCGAGCCAACTCTTGTAAGTATCAAGAAACGTCTGCCTTGGCTTATTATACTGTTGTTTCTTGGAATGGCAGTTTCATCAGTTGTAGGAATATTTGAATCAGTAGTTGCTGTCCTTCCGATTGTAATATGTTTCCAGTCTCTCGTTCTTGACATGGCTGGTAATGTCGGAACACAGTCACTTGCTGTAACTATACGTGTACTTATGGATGAGACTTTAAGTGCTAAGAAGAAGTTATCCCTTCTTTTCAAAGAGATGAAGATTGGTTTCATTAATGGTGCAAGTCTTGGAATCATGGCACTTGTATTCTTAGGTTTCTATATTCATATATTCAAGAAATATGCGTGGATGTCAGCATTTTTAATATCTGGCTGCGTCGGATTATCTCTTATTGTTGCTATGGTTGTATCAAGCCTTGTGGGAACAATTATTCCTATGTTCTTCCACAAGATTCACATTGACCCGGCTGTTGCGTCAGGTCCGCTTATCACGACTGTGAACGACCTCGTTGCCGTTGTAACTTATTACGGACTTGCAATGATATTTCTTGTTGAGATATTTCATGTGTGAGAATGGAAACGAGTGTTTTCTGACTATTCAATTATCAGAAAACACTCTTACTTTATTTTGTCTAATTGATAATGCTGATAATGTAGGTAAGACTGCCATGTGGAAATTTGTTGAGAAATAATCCAAAGAAGATTATTCAAAAACTGAAAAGACTCTTAATAATAATTAATTTGTTACAACAAGAAGGAGCATGTTACTTGATATCTTGCAACATGCTCCTATACATTTTCATTATCTATTTTTTACTTTTCAAAAGACCAATTATGTTTTTTAATTCTGAAACTAATGAAATAAGCTGCCAGCATTTCAATCACTGCAGCAACAGCTATTATCATAATATATTTATTAAAACTATGCATATCTGATAATGTATGCAGAAGACAAGCATACATCATACTCATAAAACATGCTGTTACAAGACTGTAAGCCTCACTCTTTACTCCTTCGTATTTATGCTCGTTGATATAATCCTGAATAACAAGCACAGCCAGATTAAGCACAAAAACTATAATAAGCTGCACATTTATAATCTTTCCTATGTATCTGGCAATCTTCCATAAATCTGCCCCATGATTATTAAATATGCAGCTGCACGCAATCATCATAATAAAACAGTATCCCATACTTGCAAATCCTATCATATTATATACACGCCCGCCTGCATTCCCGTTATGCATATGTACTCCGCCATACTTTTCACCTGCAAGCATTATAGCAATCACTATAGCCAGCGAAACCGTAAGATAACCCAGAATTGAATCATCTGCCTGTCCTCTGAATGAATACCATCCACATACAAGCATATATCCGGCAGCTATGCAGGATACACCACTCGAAATGAATTTTCTTTTCTTTACCTTGTCCTGAAGCTTTGCTGCTCTTACAACCTCTGTAACTGCTGTTTCGCTATCAGGCTCCGTAACATCTCCTATCACAATATCCTGAATTCTGATATCAAGCACCCTCGACAATTCCTCAATTACACTGATATCTGGAAAACTGTCACCTTTTTCCCATCTAGAAATTGCCTTGTTAGTTACACCAATTAAGTCACCAAGTTCAACCTGGGTATACCCTTTCTTAATCCTCGCATTCCTTATAAGCTCGCCCGTCTTCTGCTTGTCCATAGAACTACCTCCTGATTGTAGTATTAATATCACAGCGCTGTTCTTTGTCTGTTAAAATGTTACTAACAAATCTGGAAAATAGCAATCTATCATAGCGAGAATCGTGGAATTATGCGTGTTTTATTAAATCATATCGTCAACATTTTATACAAGCTTATCCCTCAATTTGATAATATCTGTAAATGTAACTTTTATCCCTTTTTCACTTATGGCAATAAAACTTTTTGTATTCTTTCTAATTATGTCCTGTAATTTTTTATTAACAGGCACAGGATTGCCATTCTTTGTATGTACATGATCAATATATTTTAATGTAATAGGAAACATATTTTGTATTAAAAATGCTGCTTTCTTTCCATCAAACTCTCCTAATACAATGCCATTACACTTTTTCCCTTTTTGTAACAATTGATTCTTAATATCTGCATATTTATCATACTGTGATGAAATTGGAATCATCCAATATATGTCATACTTATTATCTTTTATGCAATACATCGTTGGTCTATAATTACCATCCTCTTTATTTTTCATAAGATACTTATCTTTTACCATTGTAAAATATTCATCTTTTATATGATACGCATATCCTTGTTTTATCTCCATTTGTCCTCCACAATCCCCTAATAAAAAATAAAACCCCTTCACTTAAACTAAGCGAAGAGGTAATTTTCAAGCCAATCATTTATCAGTCGCCAATGGTGAGCGAACATTATTTTCGAACCATTCATTTATCAGCCGCCAGTGGTAAGCGAACATTATTTACATATTAATAATATGAATTAAATATTACTTTGTCAATACTTTTTTCTAAATATTACAGATATCACACAATCTCCAGTACATGCTCAGTAACATTCTTATCCTTATCAACGCCAAATGCCTTAAATACAGGATTGTCGTTATCCATAAGCGACATAATCATATATACCGCAGTTGAATCATATGCCAGTCTTTTATCTTCCTCAGAAGGTCTTGAAGGAGTCTCCGGATGAGAATGGAAATTACCAAGCATAGTTAAGCCAAGACTTCTTGCATCCTTGACTGCTGTGAACTGTTCTTTAGGATCCATAGTAAAATGTACATTATTATGGTCAAGATTAGTAAGAAAATAAACCTTCTCAATAGACTTAACATCCCCATCAACAAATCCCGCAATAAGCCCACAGGATTCATTAGGAAGCCCAGATAAACAATATTGCACAACTGCATCATAATCAGATTTTTTCATTCGAATAATCATGCTCATCCTCCAATAAAAAATATCACTTTCATACTTATCCAGCGTAAGCTACGCGCACACGCACCGGCAGAGAAAACATATATAAGCAGAATAATGAGATAATCATGTGCAGCGCACTTTGGAGTCACCGGCACTTAGCAAGCCAACGCCTTCGGCGTTGGCGAGCTTAGTACCGCTGTGAACGACAAGTAGCGAAAGCGTGCCTGCACATGATTATCCCATTATTCTGCCATCACATATATTTTCTCTTATTACTTATGCATATCACATTCAGCCTGTTCATAATCAATAAGCTCATGAATTGTAGGATTATCTCCGCATATAGCACAATGATGATCCTTTGGAAGCTTAATTGTATGGAATTCCATCTTTAAAGCATCATATGTAAGAAGTCTTCCTGTAAGAAGGTCTCCCTTGCCAATGATGTACTTGATAGCTTCCATTGCCTGAAGGCTTCCGATAACACCACCCATTGCTCCGATAACGCCTGCCTGCTTACATGTAGGAACTGCGTCCTTTGGTGGTGGGTTCTTGAATACACATCTGTAGCATGGTCCTTCTCCTGGTACATAAGTCATAAGCTGACCCTTGAATCTTATGATACCTGCATGAGAGAAAGGCTTTCCAGCCATAACACACGCATCATTAATAAGGAATTTTGCAGGGAAATTATCTGTTCCATCAATGATGAAATCATAATCCTTTATAAGTTCCATAACATTCTCAGATGTAACGAATTCTCTGTAAGTCTTAACTGTTACATCAGGATTGATTGCTTCCATTGTTTCTTTAGCAGATTTAACCTTTGCCTTACCGATATCTGCTGTTGAATGGATAATCTGTCTCTGAAGATTAGATAAATCAACCTCATCAGCATCAACAATACCGATTGTTCCAACTCCGGCTGCTGCCAGATACATAGCTGCAGGAGCACCAAGTCCGCCTGCACCGATTATAAGCACGCTCGCATTAAGAAGCTTTTTCTGGCCTTTAGCTCCAACTTCCTTTAAAATAATGTGGCGCGAATACCTTTCAAGCTGTTCATTAGTAAACGCCATTAGTATGCTCCTCCTCCCATGAAATATAAGAATTCAACTGCATCGCCTTCATTTAACTTTGTTGTCTCAAAATCATCTCTCTCAACAAAATCATCATTAACAGTAACTGTTACATATTCCGGATTCTCAACATTCTCCTTAACGATAAGCTCTGCCACTGTAATTCCATCTTCATATTCCTTCTTGTTTCCTGCAACTGTAATCTTCATAACATTCCTCCCTGTAATTAAATCTCATTTCTTACGCCGTTTATTATACTAATCCATCAAATAATCCAAGCAATGCATCCTTAGTTGTCTTTCCTGCAATTCTGCCTGTCTCAGCACCTTTGTTGAATGCAACAAATGTAGGTGCTGCCAATACTTCATATTTAGAAGCAAGCGATTCATCAAAGTTTACATTTACCTTGTAAACATTAAGCTTTCCTTCAAAATCATCTTCGATGTCTCCTACAACCCCTGCCATCATCTTGCATGGGATGCATGAATCCGAATAGAAATCCACAAGAACCGGAAGTTCTGACTTAAGAACCAGTTCTTCGAAATTCTCTGCATTAGCTCTGGCTGCCATAAGCCCTCCTTTCCTTAATCCTCGTCTTCTACCTTTCTTACGATAAGAGTATATGTACCATCCTCATTAGCTGTAAGCTTTAATATCTGATGTCCCTCTTCCTTAATACTTCTTGGAACATTCTGAACAGGCTCACCGTCATTCATTCTGACTGCAAGAATCTGTCCGTCATCTAACTCCTCAAGTGCTACCTTTGCCTTAACAAATGTTGTTGGGCAGACCACATCAGTAATATCTACTATATCATCAATCTCAAAATCAGCCATTGTATGCCTCCTTAATCTTCTTATAGAATTCTTCTCTTCCAACTCTGTCGAGTGTGAACTTAAATCTTTCACTTGGCTTTGCGTTGTCTGCAAAGAACTGGATTGCCGCATCACAGACACGGAATAACTGTTCTTCATTTCTGATAAGCGGAAGTGGTGATTCACCCTTGCTTATAGAATTACCAAATGTACCTGCAAATGAAATGATATATGCAGAAGGTGCGTCCCACGCATCTGTTGGACAGGATTTAGCGCATCTGCCGCAGTAATTACATTTGTCATAATTAACTACAACCTTGCCATCCTGCATTGTGATTGCACCTGTACGACAGGCCTTCTCACATACACCACAGCCAATACATTTGTCTTCAATCCACTTAACATCAGCAGCGCCCTTGATACCAACATCATTCTCCTCTGCCTTAAGACAGTTGTTCTGACATCCTGTAACGCCGAATTTGAACTTATGTGGAAGTTCTCTTCCGAAGTATCTTTCGTCTAACTTAACTGCAATGTCATATGAATCTATGTTACCGCTAGGACATATTGTATTGCCCTGACAGGCTGTGACTGTACGCACTCTCGGACCACATACACCAGGTCTGCAACCGCCCTCTGCAAGTTCTTCCTTAACAGCATCTATATCTTTAAGTTTAATAAATGGAATCTCAACGCCCTGTCTTGATGTAAGATGGACATGTCCGTCTCCATATTTTTCTGCAACTTCAGCAATCTTGGTAAGATTCTCGGCTGTAAGATATCCTCCTACAACTGCAAGACGAAGTGAGAAGTTATTCTTCTGCTTCTGTCTCATGAATCCGCCCTTCTTAAGTGTTCCATAATCAACTTTCTCTGCCATAATATCCTCATTTCCGTGCCATGCACTACTCATTATCAGTAGACTCTAAGGCTACCCTGAAATCTTCCTTAAGATCATCTATATCCTCTATTCCTACGCTGACTCTTATCAGATCGTCATACACTCCCGAAGCTTCTTTATCCTTGTCGCTTAGATGAAGTGCAATCGTTGAAGCAGGGTGGATAACCAGTGTCTTGGTATCTCCTATGTTAGAAACAATATTAGGAATCTTTAATGCATTAATTATCTTAAATGCTCTTTCCTTGCTTCCAACCCTGAAAGTTATTATCGCACCATAGCCTTTAGTAAACTGCTTATCAGCCACTTCATGATACGGACTGCTCTCAAGTCCCGGATAATTAACTGTAATTCCTTCAAATGTGTCTAAGTATCTGGCAAGTTCATACGCATTAGAACAGTGCCTCTCCATTCTAAGCCCTAATGTCTCAAGTCCCAGGTTATTAAGAAAAGCATTCTGTGGTGAAAGACAACCACCAGTATTTCTGAATAATCCGTTACGAAGTTTAATTATATATGCCATTGGACCGAATTTCAAATATGGTTTAAGTCCCGGATACTTTTCTTTATCAAACTTGAACTTTCCATTAAAAGTAAGTATTCCGCTTATCGCATCACTGCTTCCATTAATGTACTTTGATGATGAATTAACTACCACATCTGCGCCAAGAGTTATAGGCTGTATAAGATATGGCGTTGATACCGTATTATCAACTATAAGCGGAATTCCATGTGCATGTGCAACATCCGCTACTGCCTTAATATCTGTTACATCAAGCTTTGGATTACCGATTGTCTCTGCAAATACAACTCTTGTCTTATCTGTTATAAGTTCTTCAAAACACTCTGGCTTATTATCAGCCACATATTTCACTGTAATGCCAAAGCTTTCTAAGTCTTCAAACAGTTCGACTGTTCCACCATATAATCCACATGAAGCAACAACCTCATCACCCTGTCTTACAATATTAGCTATAGAATTAAATATTGCCGCCATTCCGGAAGAACACGCTACACTTGAAAATCCTTTTTCCAGCTTGGTAATTCTTTTTTCAAATGCTTCTATCGTCGGATTATTGATTCTCGTATATGAGAATCCCATCGCCTTATTATCAAATATTCTCTCCAGTTCTTCTGCACTCTCATGCTTAAATGCGCTTGACTGATATATAGGAACAAGTGTTGCTCCGTTGGGATAATCGTCAACGCCATCATGCAGCAGTGATGTGTTAAAACCACTCATATATTTCTCATCCTTTCATCTGTTATGCGATGAACATTCAATATTTATTGAACTGTCCATATATTAAACCCTTTTACCTAGTATGTCAATAGGTTATTTGAGAAAAAATATAACTGCCTGAACAATCTCAGGCAGTCATGAACTATCATTAACATTTACTATATAATATAACTGTCTATTCCCACATTAGAATTAACCAAATCTGCTATTGTAATATTGCTGAAGTAATCATTAACAAGCTTCTCAAAGTCTTCCCACATCTGTAAAGTCTTACATTCTGCCACCTTCGGACATCTGTTAGGCTTCTTCTCAAGACATGCTACCGGTGCAAGTGAACCCTCTGTTACAAGAAGTATGCTAAGCACTGAATAATCCTCCGGATTGCGTGCAAGCTTGTATCCGCCACCCTTTCCTCTTAATGATATGAGAAAATCATTCTTGCTTAATGTTGCAACAATCGCTTCCAGATACTTCTCAGAAATATCCTGTCTTCTGGCAATATCCATAAGTGGAATATATTCTCCTGTATTATGCTCCGCAAGATCAATCATAACCCTGAGCGCATATCTTCCCTTTGTTGAAATCTTCATATATATAACCTCATTTCTAAAAACACATTAATACTGTATGTTAAACATACTTTACCACAATGTTTGTATATTTTTCAAGTGTTAAATGAATTTATTTGGCTGGAATGCTTGCCGCAACGCATAATTCTCCCCAGCCTCTGGCTGAATCAGGCCATACATTTCCCACCCGTGTTGCACCATTTATAAGGTATGCTTTAAGCTTTTCACCATACATATATTGGTCATTGCCCTTCACAATCCCCCATTCCATCAGCATTGCAGCAGCACCCGTAACCATAGGTGTTGCAAAAGATGTCCCCGTGACAGTTTTCTCCTTATTTCCTGGAATTCTTATATTAACTCCCGGTGCTGTTATGTCAGGTTTTGCATACAGCAGAAGGCCGCTTTTTACATTAACTCCCCTGCCTGAAAATGTGGCCGCACTCCCCGGAGCACGCCCATTGGCGCCAACACATATTGCCCGCCTCGAAGTCCCCGGTATTGTAAATGTGTACTCAGGCGACGGCCTTAAAAATCCTGTTGCACTGCTTAATGTCGAAACCGGAGGAAGCCACATATTAAAGAATCCATCCAACACATTTGCTGCGGTAAATCTTATATCCCATATTCCAGAAGTAATATATCCGCTTGTCGCAACTATGGCTGCATATATCTCTTCACCCATATAGAATGGTCCCGGTCCATACGCCTTTGATACGATACGCATATTCTTAATGTTATGATGCACAACCCCCGCATTTCTTTCACTTATAACCAGTCTTTCCCCTGTTGGCGCAATAAGTTCAATTCTTGCATTGTCCATTGCCCTTTTCCATATCTGTATACTTATCTGAGGCTCATAATCACCAATTGCAAGCTCTTCATCCAGTACATTTCCACTGACAAGCTGACCTGAATAATGTGTTCTTCCTTCTCCTTCATTGCCAACACCTATACATATACTGCATCTGTATGTTGAACAGCAGTCATCTATAAACATTTCAAATATAGAACTGCCCTCATGATTGCCATAAGTTCCACCATAACTTATATTAACCGCAACCGGCTGACTATATTCAATAGCTTTTCTTATGCAGTAATCAACGCCTTTCATAATCTGCGTTGTCCTTATATATGCGTTTCCCCCTGAATTTCCCAGCTTTACAATTATAATATCTGCGTCTGAAGCAACACCGCTCCTTCCACATGCAATAACTGCAACTTCATTGCCATGTCCGGTTACATCCCTAGCTGGCAGTGTCTTTACAGCTCCATTCCTGTAATCTTCCAGTATACTGTTAATTTCCTTGTCAGAATATGTAATGCCTGTTGTCTGGTCCCACAACGTCTTAATTCTTGTTTTCCCTGAGTCATCAAGAAATTCATTATTACCTATATCTATTCCCGAATCAATTACCGCTACTAGTACACCTTTTCCAGTCACGCCTCCATACTGGGTTTCTTCTGCTTTTGCAACATTAACACAGGCTTCTGACTTAGCTGCATACAATTCAAAATATAATGCCTTAGGCTTTTCAATAAATATAATCTCCGGTTCTGTAGCTAGTGCTTCTATGTTATCAATCGTTGTCCTTACAATCCAGTATCCACACAGAAGCTGCGTAAACTCTGCATTTGTATAAATGCCTCTAATCCTGTCCAGACTTCCAGCTGTCTTGACAATTATCTCCCATGTTCTGTCAGAGTCATCAAACCCGGCATCCATATCAGGTACCTGCTGCCTTATATCTTCACTTGTATCAGCACTAATCTGCAATAGATTCTCAATTCTCGGATTCACACATAATTCTCCGGTTAAGCTCACATAATATCTATGCTGACAACTGCAATAACATGAAAACAGCTGATGCATACGCACCAGCCGTTAATTAATTCAATATCATGTTTTCTTGATAAATTCTATACGACACTTAGGACACTTAATACTAATTCTGCCCTTTCCCTTAGGAACTCTTATCTTCTGCCCACAGCTTGGACACTTGAAAATTCTATGTGTCTTGCTGTCCTTAATTCTTGCTCTTACCTTGTTAAACTTACTCATGAATTTATAATGAATCTTCATGTACTTCTGGTTTTCAGCACTTCTTCTTGATATATTTCTTGAAAACATTCTGAAATATATGTACACAATACCAAGAAGTGCTACTGTATATATAACATTACTTCTTAAGAAGAAAGTAAGTATAATCAAAACAAGAACTACATATGATAAACATCTCGAAAGCTGGTCCATGCCATATCTTCCATACATAAATCTTGAAAAACTCTGCTTAAATCGGTTCATAAAAAACATTCCCTTTCTATATATTGAAGTAATTCACATCAACATACATATGGTAACACACAACCCAATAAAAGCAATTAAAAATGTATAAAATAAATATGATATATTAATATTCCATGTACTCTTCCCCATCGAGGTTCTTCCAGTAGAACTTATCCTCCAATATCATATAACTGTGTTCTGAGTTTTCTTTAGGAATTGAAACTGAACCAGGATTCATGTATATGTAATTATCTCTCTTCTCACACTTAGGTACATGTGTATGTCCGCAAAGTAGAATATCGCCTTCCTTTAATGCAGGTATATTCTTCTCATCAAGCTTGTGTCCATGTGCAAGAACGATTGATCTGTCATTGAAATTAAGATATGCCTGCTCTGCAAGTACATTAAAGTCAAGCACCATCTGGTCAACCTCTGTATCACAATTACCTCTTACGCATATAATATCATTGCGTAAAGGATTGAGCATTGCAATAACCTCCTTAGGTGCATATTCCTTAGGCAGGTCATTTCTCGGACCATGATATAGTATATCACCTAAAAGAACGAGTCTGTCTGGCTTCTCTGCTTCATATCTTTCAAGCAGCTTTCTGCAATAATATGCAGAACCGTGTATATCTGATGCAATCATTATCTTCTTCATATTCTGTCCTTTCCTTAGATAAACCAATTCTTAACTATCTTGCAAGCTTATTAAATGTTGGTACTTTATAATGTGAAGCATTACTTAAAAACTGAGATAAAGTATTAGGAACCTTGTATGTATCAAGTATCTTCTTCATAAAAGCAATTGATCTTTTCTTATACTTCATACTTCGCAGTACTGTTACCGCAGCCTCATCATCATAACCCCTTGCAAACTGCTTTGCATATCTTGCAAATTTAGTTTTATCAAGTTCAGGAATTTCAAAGTAATTCTGGAATATCTCCATTGCCTCAATAATTCTTGTATTATTAAAATCAAGTTCTACTGCAGGTCTTTTCACCTCTATATTACCAATATGACATACAGACTGCTTACACACGTTAGAATACAGGCTTATATTATCAGACTTGACATTCGTAAGCGAATATTTGTTATACAGGTGTATTCCGGTAAACATTCCGCTTGAATTATCCTCTCCAAAGAAATAATTCAGTAAAAGCTCTGTAATATCTCCCTGCGCGTCTGATTTCTTAATATACATACCTCTTCCAACACGGATTATCTCACCCTCGTCAGAGAGCCTTTCGACTGCCCGGAAGAATGCTTCCTGCTTCATCCGCCCAAATCCATGCTCATACATGTCATTAGCCGACACAATTGTGCCATCTGCCACATTATCAAAGTAATCTAATATCTTATCTCTGTTCTTCATAATCTTTAGCACAAATGAAGCTGTTATACTTCTTCAATATCGATTGTCTCTGTTTCTTCTGTATCATCATCAGCAGCTTCTTCCTTTTCAGTTTCTTCTGCTTCTTCCTTATCTGTATTTGTTTCAGATGCTTCTGGTTTTTTCTGCTCATTATCAGATACTTTTCCATTAATTACCTTGACTTCAACCTCAACATCTCCGTCTTTCTCATCAAATATAACATCATCATCAAAATCATCATCTGATGCAAGGCAGTCATCTTCTTCAACAAAATCAGAATCTTCCTCATCTTCTTCATCGACATAGAAATTAACAGGAATTACTTCTACATTACTGCATACAGCCTTACCAATAATATATACTGTGTGGATTCCTTCTTCGTCAACATTATCAACAAGGTTCTTAACACCAGCTATCTTTCTTGAAATATCACATGTTGCATTGACACCTTCTGGAAGAATGATAGTTACTGAACTTGCATTACTTGAGAAATTAATATATACATCCTTCTCAAACACTGCAAGACCGAGGTCAAGTACTGTCTTAGAGGCCACTGCTTTAAGCTCGCAGCCAGCAAATACCTCGTCTTCAACTTCTATAACCTTCTTCTCTCCGATAGCATTATACTTACGGATTTCATCATCAAAACTATCATTCTCTTCTTTAGCGAATCTTTCCTTAGTCTGCTTGAACTTATCAAAAGCAACCTTGCCTGCTACAGCAGCAGCACCTACTCCTAAAACAACCTTAGCCAATCCATGTTTCTTTGCCATAGTATTAAATCCTCCTTGTTCACACATTAATATACTATCTGCTCTCTCCCCACAAAATCTGGCTTCAGTATACCATATTACACCTCAAAAAATCAACGCGAATACACACATCCACAATAATTCTGTCTGTATAGATTATACTCATGCGAAAGTTCTATAGAACGCTTATATCCCTCTTTTTTCTTAAAATCAGATAAAAGATATGGCATATCATATTCCTCTGAAAGCTTTAAACCTATTTCATTAAGCTTGACGCTGTTCTTTAGAGGACTTATTGTAAGCGTTGTCGTAAAATAATCAAATCCACCAGCCTTTGCAGTCTTACAGGTCTTTCGCAGTCTCAGCTCATAACAGCGGAAGCACCTTTCCCCACCTTCCCTGCACTGTTCATATCCTTTAGCTATGTCATAGAATTCTTTAGTATCATAATCGCCTTCTATGAAGGAAACCTTATACTTTGCCGGAAATTCACTGATGAATCTCTTCTGTTCTTCAACTCTTTTTCTGTACTCTTCCTCAACAGATATATTCGGATTATAGTAGAATACAGTTATATGGAAATAATCAGAAAGATACTCTATGCAATGGCTGCTACACGGTGCACAGCAGCTGTGAAGAAGCAGAGTCGGTACAATTCCGTCCTTCTGGAAGCCCGCTATCTTCTTATCAAGCTCTTTCTGAAAATTTCTCTGTTCAAAAGGTATTCCCATATTACTTAACCTGTCCTGTTATCTCTTCTAACGCAGCGTAAAGCTTTTCCATCTGCTCATCAGTTCCTATTGAAATTCTTAAGTAATTATCAATTAGTGGCTGGTTAAAATATCTGACAAATATGTTCTTTTCTTTAAGTTTTTCAAATATTTCCTTAGCCGAAACACTCTTGTGTGTTGCAAATATAAAGTTAGCCTTAGAGTCAGGGAATGAGAAACCTAACTGTGAAAGTCTTTCCTTAGCATTCTCTCTGGTCTTAACTATCTTACCCACGCACTCTTCAAAGTATTCCTTATCATTGACAGACTCAATGCCATAGCTTATTGAAGTTCTGTTCATTGTGTACGAATTGAATGAGAATTTGACATCATTAAGAGCCTTTATAAGCTCAGGATTACCGAAACAGTAACCTATTCTCATACCAGCCATTGCACGTGATTTAGAAAATGTCTGTACAACCAACACATTTTCATACTTATTGACAAGCTCCATTGCTGACTTTCCGCCAAAATCAATATAAGCCTCATCAACAATAACAACTACATCCTGATTATGTTTTATAATATCTTCAACCTTATCAAGTTCCATATAAAGTGCTGTAGGAGCATTAGGGTTAGGGAATACCACTCCGCCATTCTCCTTGTAATAATCTTCTGGAATTATATTAAAATCCTTATCAAGCGGCTGCTTCTCATATGGAATTCTGTAAAGGTCAGCCCATACACTGTAGAAAGAATATGAGATATTAGGAAACAGTATTGGCTTGTCTGAATTAAAGAATGTCAGGAAACACATCGACAATACATCATCAGAACCAACTCCTACGAACACCTGATTATCATTCATTCCATAATAAGCTGCAATTGCATGTACAAGGTCTGTAACCTCAGGATCCGGATAAAGTCTTAAATCACTGATATTCATTCTCTCTGCTGCCTCAAGCACCTTAGGTGTTGGAGGATATGGATTCTCGTTGGTATTAAGCTTTACAACATCTTTAACCTTAGGCTGCTCTCCCGGCACATATGGCTCAACTCTTCTGATATTCTTCTCCCATGTCTTCATATATAAGTCCTCTTCTTTCACGAATAATTATAATCCCATCTCTTTAGCAACTTCTGCAAAATGTGGTAATGAATTAACAATTGTATCGTAAGATACACAGTATGCAATTCTAACATATCCAGGGCATCCAAATGATGACGCAGGAACCATAAGGATATTGTGTTTCTTGGCTGCCTCACAGAAAACAGTTTCATCTTCAACAGGTGACTTTACGAAAAGATAGAAAGCACCCTCTGGCTTTACACATTCAAAGCCTAACTTTGTGAGTCCTTCGTATATTGCCTTTCTGTTCTTGTCATATGCCTCAAGATTAACCTGCGCATCAACACATTTTGCAACAACTCTCTGCATAAGTGAAGGCGCATTAACGAATCCTAAAATTCTTGTAGCTACAGAAGCTGCTGACTTAACATCTTCTGAATCTGTAACCTCATCAGGAATAACAAGATATCCGATTCGCTCACCTGGAAGTGAAAGCGACTTACTGTATGAATAACCAACAATAGTATTGTCGTAATATTTAGTAAGATATGGAACATCAACACCGTCATAAGCTAACTCTCTGTATGGTTCATCTGCTATTAAGTAAATCTCTGTTCCGTACTCCTTCTGCTTCTTATCCATAATAGCAGCCATCTTCTTTATAGTATCCTCTAAATATACAACACCTGTCGGGTTATTAGGATTATTAACGATAACAGCTCTTGTCTTAGGTGTTATCTTTGCTTCAAACTCGTCAAGCTTAGGCTGGAAATCCACAGTATTAGGTGAAACAACCACTAATTTTCCGCCAAAATTGCTTACATAATTCCTGTATTCACCAAAGAATGGCGCAAATGTCATAACCTCTTCGCCCGGATTAAGTAATGTCTTGAATATTGTATTAAGCCCGCCTGCTGCTCCAACAGTCATTACAATATTAGTATGGTTAAAATGTGTTCCGAATCTTCTATTAAGTGACTCAGCTATAGTCTGTCTCACATCCTCATATCCTGCATTACTCATATAGCCATGTATAAATGTTGATTCTTCATTATCTACTATATCCTTAACTGCTTCATTAACCTCTGCAGGTGCTGGAACATTAGGGTTACCAAGTGAGAAATCATACACATTTTCTGCTCCGTATAACTTGGCAAGTCTGTTGCCTTCCTCGAACATTGCACGGATTACCGAACTGTTTTTTACTAAAGAAACCATTGAATCAGCTATCATTGTTTATATCCTCCAAAAAAAATATGACTACATTATAATCAAAATCATTTGATTTTACAACTTTCAATACATTCAATCATATGCTATTATTTATAATAGTTTCAAATTTATAATCTGGGGGATTAATATCATGTCTAAAGTTCTTTATTCAATATACAGATATATTGTTTTAGGATTGTTTCTTGTTATAAACATATGGCTGTTTCTGCTTAGCATTTTCAGCACCAGTAAAATGACTACTGATGCAAGTGAATATACATATTACACAGGAGATTATGTGTGGGTTCACCTTATAGTACTTGCCTGTATTGCAGTCCTTACCTATATTCTCGTAAAGAAAAAATTATTTACCATTCTTAACAGATACCTGACTGATAACGATAAAGCCTTCAGAAAAGTGCGTAACATTTGTCTGATAATCATTGGAATCACAGGGGCAGTCTGGGTTATTCTTACACAGTCGCATGCGGGTGCTGACCAGTATTATGTGCTTGATGCCGCTGCTGGCCTTAGAAGCCATGACTATACAATGTTTATGCGTGATGGATATATAGCCAAATACACTAACCAGATTGGGCTTTTATTCATTGAATACATTATTGGTTTCGTTGTTGGTGACTATAACTACATATTCTGGCAGCTTTTAAATGTCATAATGATAGTATTCACTTACAAAATGCTGGCAGATTTATTCTCAATATGGAAATTGCCACGACTTGCATCTGTCTTATTCCTTGTCCTTGGTATACTGTTTTTCCCATGGACACTTTACAGCGTATTTATATACGGCAATATAGCCGGCTTATTTTTTGCTGTCATGGCATTTAAATATACAATGCTTTTTGTTGGCTCATCCAATACAGACAATTCCATACATATCTCATATATTGCGGTCACTGGAGCTGCTATGATGATGAGCGTCATGGTTAAAAGTAATTATCTTATATTTATGATTGCTCTTATTTTATATACAATTGCCGAAACATTAAGACATAAGAACATACAGATTATTCTTGTTACATGTGCCATAGCTGCAGGATTTGCCATACAGGCAGTTTTTCCTAAATTAATCATAGAGAAAATATCTGGATATAATCTGGATAATGGAGCTTCATCATGGACATGGATAGATATGGGACTCCACTCGACAACCGCAACTGTATATGCCGACGGATGGTATAATTCCAGAATTGCATCTCTTTATGAAAGAAATGATTATGATTCAAAAAAGGAAGCCCAGGCAGCCAAAGCAGATATTAAAGGTTACATAAACAACTATAAAAGCGATCCTAATGCATTTACATCTTTCCTTTCAAAGAAGATTGCATCCCAGTGGAATAACCCTGGTTTTCAGTGTTTCTGGATAACTAATGTCAGAAACAGCAGTATCACGCAAAGTGGTTTTATTACAGATATTTTATCATTAAAAGGTGGCATACCTTTTATGAATTATCTTAATATACTGCAAAGTATAATTTTATTTGGAAGTATGCTATATGCTGTTTATGCTCTGTTCTTTAATTCAGCTCCAGCTTCAACCGTACTTCCACTGACATTTATAGGTGGTTTCATATTCCATATATTCTGGGAAGGAAAATGCCAGTACACACTTCCTTATTTTGTATTGCTGCTTCCTTTGAGCATTATTGGATTTTTCTATATGGCGAAAGTCTTTATAGATTTTTCAAAGAAAAACATATATCATTGTGTAGCTGGCTTAATAGTCCTTATATTAGTCACAATCATATTTAACCACTTTATAATAATTAACCATGACAATAAAAGTTATAAAGAATATAAGGATTATACTATAAAAGTTGAATCTGGTGAAATAACTGAAACTGATAACTGATTATACATCTGGGGGTTATATGAGTGAAAATAAAAAAAATTGTTTATATATTGTAATTCCATGCTACAACGAGGAACAGGTTCTGCCTGTTACTTCAGGCATGTTTCTTGATGAACTTAACCATCTTATCAAAGCCGGCAAAATCAGTTCTGGCAGCAGGATAATGTTTGTCAATGATGGAAGTTCTGACAGTACATGGGATATAATTACGGATTTATCAAAGAAAGATGAACATTTCATAGGAATAAGCCAAAGCCGTAACCGCGGACACCAGAGCAGTGTGCTTGCCGGTCTTATGGAGGCTTCCCAGTATGCTGATATTACTATATCTATAGATTGCGACGGACAGGATGATATTCATGCAATGGAAGATATGGTTGACGCTTACCACGATGGCTGTGATATCGTCTATGGTGTAAGAAATGACCGTTCAACAGATACATTTTTTAAAAGAAACACAGCCAAAGGCTTCTATAAAATCATGGCAAAGCTTGGCGCAGAAACTGTATATAACCATGCCGATTACAGGCTTTTATCAAAGCGTGTGATTAATGAACTGGCACAATTCAAAGAAACTAATCTGTACCTTCGTGGGCTTATCCCGCTTGTCGGTTTTAAAAGTACAAGCGTATATTATTCAAGAAGCGAACGACTTGCCGGAAAGTCACACTACCCTTTCAGCAAAATGCTTAACCTTGCATTAAACGGCATTACAAGCCTTAGTGTAAAACCACTCCGTCTTGTTATGTCACTTGGTATTATAGTTTCAATCATCAGCTTTATCGGTGTTATATGGGCTGTCGTTGATAACCTGCTCGGCAACACAGTAACCGGCTGGGCAAGCACAGTATGTATCGTATGCTTCATGGGCGGAATACAGCTTATGTGCCTTGGCGTTATCGGGGAATACATCGGGAAGATATATATGGAGGTCAAGAATAGACCTAGGTTTATTATCAGCGAGAGGACTTATGAGTGCAATGAAGATAAAAAGTCTTGATGAGTGATACTGGAAACTCATTTCCTATAAAACACTCATGTATGTGTTTCTTATGTGTTTATTTCCGCTTCCGTCCTATAAGAATCCTCATACCTGTTGATTTATAGGTAACTTTTCATATAATTCACGCTTTTTCAGCCCATAAATACCTTTTTCTCATGGACTGAACCTATAAGAATCATTATTTGAACTAATTTATAGGAGTTTTTCTATCAATTTCAGCAAAAATTCTTCTTCAAAGCAAAAAAATACCTATAAGAAGTCAATTCAAAGACTCCTTATAGGTATTTTCATCATTATTTTATATCTATCTTAATAGTCAAGTTTGTAATTCACCTATAAATCTCACTATAAGCTTTCATTATTCCACACCATCAATAAATCTGGCAACAAAGCTTAATGCTGCACCAAGCCCTGATTTTCTGCCGCCGCCATCTGATATTCTTAAATAATCCGCATCAGTATCAAAGGAATAATCATTAACAAGACGTTCTTTAATACTATTCTCATATTGCTTAAGATATGGTGCAACTGTTCCGCCAAGAACAATATCACAGTCCATCATTGTGTATATGTTATTAATTCCAAGAGCCAGATTGTCCATATATTCATCTAACACATCAGAATTATTCTTATTTCCCTGCGCTGCCAGTTCAAAGAAATTGTCAAGTGTCATATCAAGCTCTGATGATAATACCTTTTCTGAAACATATGCTTCAAAACAGCCCTTCTTACCACACAGACACTGCTTTCCTCCAGGGTGAATAACCATATGTCCGAATTCGCCGCCACGGTTATGAACACCATTTCTGATTGCGGAAGCGTTAATATATGCACCTCCGACACCTTCCCCAAGCATAATATATATTTTTTCATCTTCAGGCTTTCCATTAAACCAGTGGCCTGCGTATGCCTCTGCCCTCGCATCGTTCATCACTACAACCGGATAATCAATAGCTGATATAAGCCTTGTAAAATCATAGTTCTTAGCTTTTAATGGTGGTGCTGAGATAAGAATCTGCTTTTCATCATCAAGTATTCCCGGAACTGTAATGCCAACTCCCAGAATGTCATCTGCGTCTGCTCCAACATAATCCACTGCATGTCTTACCGCATCTGTAAGCTTCTCAATATATGCACTGCTTTTGCTAAAATGTGCTTTAACAGCCATACTGTATATAATCTGGCCTTTAAGCCCGACTACATCTACATTAATATAGTCAGCTTTGATATTCACGCTGATAGCTTTTCTTGCATTATTATCAATAGTAATTGCCTGTGCCCTTCTTCCCCCCGTTGAAGTGAAATTGCCAACATATTCTATAAGTCCATCTTCCATGAGCATCTTAAGATTCTGATTGACCGTTGGCAGCGACAGACCTAACTGGTCTGCTATCTCCTGTCTTGATATCTTATCCGAATTATATATCAGTCTGAATATACGGTTTTTATTAAGTTTTTTTACATCCGTGTTCGTTAGTTTCTGTGATGAATCCATCCATTACCTCTCGTTTAATCCCGGTTAACTTGTGTGTCAGTTACATTATTCGCCAAATACAGCAATATAATCTTTCTTGAACTTCTCAATTCCTGCATCTGTAAGTGGATGATGAACCATCTGCTCAATTACCTTATATGGTACTGTTGCAATATCAGCTCCTGCAAGTGCGCAGTCTGTAATATGTATTGGATTTCTTACACTTGCACAGATAATCTCTGTCTTAAGATCATAGTTAGCAAATATATCTGCAATATCCTGAATAAGATTAATACCCGGCTGTGATATATCATCAAGTCTTCCAAGGAAAGGGGACACATATGCAGCACCTGCTCTTGCAGCTAAAAGCGCCTGATTAGCTGAGAATATTAATGTAACATTAACCTTTATTCCCTCAGATGATAACACCTTAGTAGCCTTAAGTCCTTCAACTGTCATAGGAATCTTAACAACCATGTTAGGGTGGATTGCTGCAATCTCTCTTCCCTCTTTGATCATTCCTTCTGCATCCTCAGTAGTAGCCTTAACCTCGCCGCTTATAGGTCCGTCAACAATTGAAGTAATCTCCTTGATAACTTCCTTGAAATCTCTTCCTTCTTTGGCGATAAGGGATGGATTAGTGGTTACTCCACAGATAACTCCCATGTCATTAGCCTTACGGATATCCTCAACATTTGCAGTATCAATAAAAAACTTCATAATAAAATTCTCCTTGTTAATCACTCATTAATTGTTCTGAATACATTCTTCATTGCAGGATAGATACATCTGAACTTATTGTACTTATCCTCGTATCTTTCTATTATCTTCTCGTCTGGTCTTATTGTCTTTCGTACTTTAACGAGAGCATTAGACACATCTTCAACGCAATTATACTCCCCGGCTGCAACCATGGCAAGCATTGCCGCACCCATAGCAGGACCTTCCTCTGACTCTAACAGTTCCACAGGAATTCCAAGTACATTAGCCATAATCTTACACCACAGTTCTGACTTAGCGCCACCACCGCACATACGGGTTGACTCCACCTTAATACCGAGACTCTTAGCAACCTCGAAGCAGTCCCTTATTGCAAATGCAACGCCTTCCAGAACTGCCTGTGTCATATCCTTACGCTCTGTATCCATTGTCATTCCTGTAAATGTGCCTCTTGCAAATTCGTCATTATGCGGTGATCTCTCACCCATCAGATATGGAAGGAAATACACATTGTTATTGCCAAGGTCATCATCTGTTATCTGCGACTGTTCGCCTGTGTAATCATTAGTTCCGAGTATCTTGTCCATCCACCATCCATTAGCTGAAGCTGCACTTAATATACAGCCCATAAGATGATATTTCCCATCCGCATGTGCGAAAGAATGAAGTGCATTATTGGAATCCACTCCGAATTCCTTGCTTGAAATGAATATTGTACCGCTTGTTCCCAAAGAAACATTACAATGTCCGTCACCGACAGTACCAGTGCCTACTGCAGCAGCTGCATTATCACCTGCACCGGCTGCAACAATTACTTCATATCCTATTCCAAGCTCATCAGCAATATCCTTCTTTACAGTGCCAACGCACTCACTGCTTTCAAAGATGCGTGGCATCTGTGCTTCTGTCACGCCACATATATCAAGCATCTGGCGCGACCAACGCCTATTCTTCACATCAAACAGCAGCATGCCCGAAGCATCTGAAACATCTGTACAATGCACACCTGTAAGACGATACGCAATATAATCTTTTGGAAGCATTATCTTGTCTATCTTAGCAAAATTATCCGGTTCATTCTCCTTCACCCACAATATCTTAGGTGCTGTGAAACCTGCAAATGCAATATTTGCTGTATATTCTGATAACTTATCCCTGCCTATCACTTCATTCAGGTACTCACACTGCTTCGTTGTTCTTCCATCATTCCATAAAATAGCCGGTCTTATAACCTCATCATTCTTATCAAGAATAACAAGACCATGCATCTGTCCGCCAAAGCTGATACCGCCAACGGTTGATTCATCCTGTCCGTCAAGCAGCTCCTTCATGCCTTCTATACAGGCATCATACCAGTCATATGGATTCTGCTCTGACCAGCCAGTCTTAGGGTAATCAATCTGATAACTCTTTGAAACATTTGCAATAATATGTCCTGCTGTGTCCATAAGAACAATCTTGACCGACGAAGTTCCAAGGTCAATTCCTATATAATTCATGCCAGACTCCTTTCCACAATCATATATCTATAACCGCACCTGTTTATGCAAATGGGTTCTCGCTCTTGTAAAGCATGCCCTTAGGCTGGTTGAATGACACATCCTCAACACCGATATACTTAAACACATCAAAAAGTGTCTTTCCAAAATGCCCGAATGCAACTGCACCATGATGTGGAAAATTGCCTTCAATAAGCACATGTCTGTAGAATCTTCCCATCTCTGGAATAGCAAATATACCTATTGCACCAAATGAACGTGTTCTTACCGGAAGAACTTCACCCTGTGCTATGTAAGCGGAAAGCTTGTTATCTGATGAATTCTGGAGTCTGAAAAATGTGATATCTCCCGGAACGATATCCCCTTCAAGTGTACCATTAGTAACTTCTTCAGGAAGTGAACGTGCCATAATCATCTGGTTTCTCATCTCGCAGAATGACAATTTGCTTGATGCAGTGTTGCCACAATGGAATCCCATAAATGTATCCTTCTGTGTATAAGCATATCTGCCTGCGATATCCTCATTGTAGATATCTGCCGGAACTGTATTATTAATATCAAGAAGTGTAACAATATCGTCACTTACAACTTCTCCGATAAATTCACTCAATGCACCATATATATCAACCTCGCATGATACAGGTATTCCTCTTGAAGTAAGTCTTGAGTTGACATAACAAGGAACACATCCGAACTGTGTCTGGAATGCCGGCCAGCATTTACCTGCTACTGCAACATATTTTCTTGAGCCCTTATGTGATTCAACCCAGTCAGTTAATGTAAGCTCATACTGTGCGAGTCTGCTTAAGATTTCAGGCTTTTTATTTCCTGTACCAAGCTCTTTTTCCATATCCCTTACAACATCAGGAATTCTTTCATCTCCTGCATGCTTATTAAAGCTCTCGAATAAATCAAGCTCTGAATTTTCCTCAATCTCAACACCAAGATTATATAAACCTGCGATTGGTGCATTACATGCAAGGAAATTGTTAGGTCTTGGACCAAAGCTGATAATCTTAAGATTGCTTAATGCGTATACCGCCTTTGCTACAGGTATGAATTCATGAATCATATCTGCACATTCTTCTGCTGTTCCAACAGGATACTCTGGAATATATGCTTTAACTCCACGAAGCTTAAGATTATAGCTTGCGTTAAGCATTCCACAATAAGCATCGCCTCGTCCCTGAACAAGACCTCCATTAGCTGATGTCTCCTCTGCTGCCGCAATGAACATCTTAGGTCCGTTGAAATTTTTTGCAAGCATTGTCTCAGCAATCTCAGGTCCGAAATTACCAAGATATACACAGAGTGCATTACATCCTGCATCCTTAATATCCTCAAGTGCCTGCATCATATGTATCTCACTCTCAACGATACATACCGGACATTCATAGATATCCCCCTTGCCATACTTTGCTTCATATGCCTTTACAAGATTCTGTCTTCTTGTAACTGAAAGTGATTCTGGAAAGCAGTCTCTTGAAACTGCAACAATACCGATTTTCATAACTGGTGTATTATTCATAACTTATCTCCTTTAACCTATACTGTTATATTCTCTCCCCTTAAGCCGTTAAATGCTCCATCTATATGAGCATCTTCATGGGCTATCAGCCATTTATTAGATGCCGCAAGCAGCTTGTCTTCTGCCGTTGCATGAGTATTAACTACATCAAGATTAGTCCCCTTTGGAAGTACAACTACACACTTAAAACCCTGTCCGTCCACACCGCATGGTGCATAATGAAGAGTTGTTGCATACACCTCAATAGCTGTTCCCTCAGGCACAAAGAATCCTTCAACCTTAGATGTATCATATGTAAAATCGTTTTCCACATCTTCTCTGCTGCCAAGCAGCAGAATCATATCTGTTGCCGCAATATTAACTTCTGAACTTCTGTGATATTCCAGTGCATTAAGTTTCTGGTTATGTCCATTACAATACCCTGTCTGTACAGGACATCCTCCATATATACTCTCTTCCATTACCTTATGAATCTGTGTATTTTCAAGCTTTTCATCACCTGCAATATATACAACATCTTCAGGCATATCATACGAATCCATAAGTTTCACTATTTCACTGGTATCAATATCAGCAATAACTCTGCCATATTTCTTAAAGCCAGCATCCAATACACTCTGCAAAAACACTACCTCCTTTTTCAACTCATGTCAAACTTTTATAAAGCATCTTTCTAAAAGTTATTCTATCACTGTTTTATTTCTAATTCAATAAAAAAATCTCCGATTATCAAAAATGTATCCTGAAAGATACACTCCCAATAACCGGAGATTAATATTAATATGTTAAATTGCCAATCTTACAATATAATCTTTGATAATGCATCAATTATAATTCCCCATGCTACACCACTCACATAAAGAATCGCAAGAATTCTAAAATTATCCTTCATATCATCGTTCTCTCTGAACAGCACAAGAATACCTACTCCCGAACCGGCAAGCAGTCCTGCCATAAGAGAGCCAAGTCCAAGTACGCCTTCAATATAAAGCTGTGTTAATACTACTGATGATGCACAGTTAGGAATAAGACCTATAATTCCCGCTATCAACGGTCCAATGACAGGCTTATTAAGTATAAGATTTCCCAAAGTCTCTTCACCAACAAAGTGAATTAAAGTATTAAGTGCAAAAGATATAACAACAATAAATGCAAATATAGTTATTGTATGTCTTAACGCTGACTTAAATATGCTTGTCTCACAGCCACAGTGGTCATGATCACATACATGTCCAATCTTTTCTACCATATTATAACTTTTCTTGCTTCTTCTCACTATCAGATCAATTACAACACCCATTATAAGACCTATAAAAACCTTAATGAGTATAAGCTTGACAAGCACTAATACATCTACCTGTTCTGATAAAAATACTGGTATCATCTCGTCTGAAGTAGACATAAAGATGGCAATAAGCGTTCCCATAGTAATTACTTTACCTGCATACAGGTTAGATGCCGCTGTAGAAAAACCACACTGTGGAACAGCTCCAAGTAAAGCTCCTATAACAGGCCCAGCCTTGCCAGAATCCTTGACAAACTTCTTCGTCCTGGCACTTGTCTTATGTTCAAGATACTCCATAGCAAGATAAGTCAGAAAAAGAAACGGCAACAGTTTAACACTATCAATGATAGTATCAAATACCACATCCATCATGATATACAATCGTCCTTTCTTAAAAACAGTCACATAGTTACATATTTATTATGCTTTGGCAAAAAGCTTCCTATAAGGTTCTTCTCCTGAAAACACCTTTCTTGCTTTCTCTGATCTGTTCATAATAAGCTTAGTAACAAAATAACCTATTACTCCATACAGTGATCCAAGTAACAGACTCGCAAGTACATCTGTCGGATAATGAACTGTAAGATATAATCTTGAAACTGCAATCAGAGCTGCAAGTATAACTGCAGGAATTCCTTTCTTTCTGTCCCACAATATAATAGCTAATGCCGCTGCAAAAGAAGCTGATGTATGTCCTGATGGAAAAGACCAGTCCTTAATGCCATTAAAGATTCCATAAAGATTCTCAAATGTCGGATCTGCATTGAATGGTCTTATTCTTGCTGACAGATTCTTCATAATTCCGTTACACATAATAAGTGACAGAATTAGTCCAATTGCCATACTAAGTCCTAACTTTCTGTCTTTCTTAAATACCGGTATAAATAAGAACGCCGCACATAATAAAATCCAGAATATTCCAGCATTTCCAAGACAGGTTATAGCATACATAACCGGATCTGTTACAGGATTATGTAATGATTCAAACCAGTGTAAAATCTGAAGTTCCATAATAGTCTCCTTATCATATCATTCTAGTACGCTCCTTTTCAGGCACACCAGAATATTCTATGATATAAGAAATCATTTGTCAATTAAAGGAATACGTTTTTTCATAGTAACATTTTCCTGTTCTTCCACCAAATGGATATTCATATTCTTCTGTCACTCCAATCTGAAACAAGCCTTTATCCATATCAGCATATATAAGCGCAACCTGAATTCTGCCATCAGACGCTATTCTTTTGCAAAGAACCCTGCAGAATTCGTTCATCAACTGTGTTAATATTTCCTGCTTTCTCTTATCTGTATACACAGTATAATTAACATCTGCATACACATCTCCCATCCGGTCAAATGCATAATCCATTGCTGAATCAAGGCTCTGATTAACTTCTTCTCTTCTTATGTTATTTCCTGTTATAACAGCATGTGTAATTATGATGATAGCAAAAACCACTATAAATCCGCTACATGTAACAACTCCTCTCAAACACGGCCTCCATTCCATATAATAAATATCTGTGATTATTCTGTTACACAGTATCTTGCCAGTCCTTTATATTGATGCCATGATGAATATGCAAACATAGCCGCTTTCAGCTTATAAGAAAATGTGTACTCAATATACTCATAATCTCCAGTTTTCATCCTGTCTCCAAAATCAAGCAAAGCACCGTTAGATTCCACAGAAGTTTTTAACAAAGCCAGCTTAGAAGCTCTTTGTTCTTCAGTAAGCTTCTCCGCTAATCCATCCCCACAGCATGCTTCTATATAATTCTCAATGTACTGGCTTACTTCACCTGCATCAGACACATCCCTGTTAATCCTTATAAAATCTATGCTGAACATACATATAAAAGCAAACAATATAAGATAAACTGACGCTTCAATAATTTCTTTCATAATCCCCCTATCCAAGACAAGCTTTTATAATTTCCAGCAGTATATCTTTATATATGCCAAATGCGTAACCAAGCATCATTGTAGTAAATATTACCATCAACCCCCCGACACACACATCTGCATACTGTTCAATAATTTCTTTCATACTTTCATTACCCCCATAAGGACAGTCATGAATATCAATATCATTGCATATACAATTATTACAGCCATAACAATACCAGCATATTCTTCAATAATATTTTCCATACATCTCCTCCTGTTCCTGACTATTATTGCCGTATCCTAAAGATACATGGTAACAACCAGCATCATATCCACAGCCATCTTTAATGCAACAAAAAATGTCGGAATATATTCTGAAAATCTCATCATGCTTGTACTATCCATATATCTGGTAAGCTCTGCTTTGTCTGACAATTCGTAATTTCTTCTTACAATTGCATTAATTGTTGCACTCATGCTATCCTGTTCAAGCTCTCCAATTGAATAAAGCATCCTCACTGCAGCCTGAATATCTATCACACCAAATTCCCCCAAGAAGCCATAATACGGCATTACATCTGACGGATTATTCTCAATGTCACAAATAAACTTCTCCAATGGTTCTTTCATTATAACCGGACAGCAGTCATAAGTATCCTCTACAGCAGACAATAAAGGCTTGTTCTCAAGATTAACAGACAGTTCTCTTAACCATTCTGTAAATCCAAGATATAAATCATTTTTCACTCTTCTTTGGGCACCTTTTTTCTGTAAAAAAGGCGTGCTCACAAGAACAATAATTATTGCCAGCATACATACTGCAGGCAGTTTCATATCAAATATAAACAACATTGCCATAGCAATTATTAATATCAGCCAGACTGGCAGAAGTTTAATTGTCAGCCTCCACACATCTGACTTAAACACAATATTATAATCATACATTATCTGTTTATCTGTTCTGCTTTTACCAAGCCAGTCAAACCTGTAATGCTTCCTTGTGTATGTAAAAAACGACATGCATAATATTACAAAAACCACTGCTGCACTCTGATATGCAACAGAATCAGTAATACTAACCGTTTTATCTGAAAACATATTAAGCATATTACACATTATTGTTGTCAGCATCGCAAGTACCATGCTTATAATTATACCAACAGATATGTCTCTCTTTATCTTACGGATTTCCTCCTGATATCTGTACACATTATTAACCCATCTGTCAAAATCTTCAAGAAGTACATCCATAGCGCCTGCATATCTTCCGCCCTTTTCTTCAACACTTATAATAAACTTATGCAGCGTTCTTATTCTTGCGCAATCATATTCTTCTTCAATTATCTTCAGGGCATCATTATATACTCTGTCTCCCATTCCATATTGAAGTTCTTCTAACGCCTTTCCTATGCATTCCTTCAGATTACCACTGCTTATTTCATAGACATCCCTTAATGCCATATTAATCTTAGGTGTTCTGGTAAATGAATATGAAATCTGATGAAGATATATATCAACATCAGAAAATCTTGCAGCGTCATATCGTTCCTTAAAATACCCTCTTACAAGTCCTGGTATCAAAAGTAATGCCATAACCATGACAAGCAATGACAATATGTAATTAATCCGGTACAACATACACGCTCCAAATACTGCACTACCTGCCATTATTGTTGTGATAATAAATCTTCTTACTGACATTACACCATTAACATCAGCTATGTCTTTCATAACCTGATTAACTGATAAATATTTTAATAATCTTTTCAATCATGCCTCCATACATACGGATTGTCTATTCCAAATCTTATGAATTTTTCTTTAATGTCTTCTGGAATATCAACATCCTTAAACTCCCCATCTTCAAATACAACAGTGCAGCTGTTATTACCATGATTTCTACTAAGAAAACCAACCTGCCTTATTTTTCTTTTTTCAAATCTGTCACAATCCACCAGTACAACAAGATCTATGTATTTATATATACTGTTAATAAATCTTTCTGAGGATTCTCCCTTTCCAAGCATTGAATACATTCTGTCTGGCATATCCCTTATATCATCCAGATGCATTGTTGTCATACAATATGCACCTGTAGACAGGCTGTTAAGCAGCTCCATAACCTCCGGTCCTCTTGATTCTGATAACAAAACCCAGTCTATATTATGTCTCAGTCCCGCTTTAATAATATCCTGATAAGATATTTTAGAATCGACAAAAAACTCAACACATTTGCTGTGCGGATTAATCTGCCGGTAATGAATTTCCTGATTATCTTCATATACTCCAACCTTCTCTTCTGCCGGAATATATGTTGCAAGATACTTGAGAAGTTCTGTCTTTCCTGCATGTGGCTGCCCACCTATAACTGTTGACAGATGTGCAGTTACGCAATTCTCAAGTAATGTGATAATGCTCTCTGGTGCATAGTCAGATTGAATTAAATCAACATGTCCGAAACGAAGCTTTCCTGGAATCTTTCTTATAGCCATACTTTTCTTTCCACATCTTGATTCATGCCATATTGATATTCTTAAAATTTCGGTATTGGCCTCCAATATCGGGTGTACCCTGTTAAAAGGCACACCCATTATATTAGCAAGTCTTATTGACAGATTGTCCATATATCTGTCACTTAATTCTTTCATAGCAATATAACAGCCTCTTCCCAACTGGGTTATCCATAGATTATATCCATCCCACTCAATATCAGTAACAGATTCATCCGATATTTCCTCTTTAATCTCAGAAAAAAGATCATCCTTATTGTTTTCTATCAGTTGCTGAAGCTGTTCTTTCTCCATACATTCTCCTATCCTGTTTTACTGTGATTTACTTGCATCTATAGCATCATATATATGTTCCTTATATGATATATCACTGACAGCACCTTTAGTTCTGTCAGTTACAATAGTTACAACCGCAGCTGTAAGCAATACCGCTGCAAGCACTCCCGCAAGTGCTATCACCACTTTCCCATAATGTTCGATAATATCATGCATATACTTATTCTCCTCTACATTTAATTTATTAAAAAAGCGCTTTTTATATTATGCATAATATCACAATAAATATCATTTGTAAAGATATAAAATATATTTAATTTTAAAAAAGACTTTTGTACTATATTCAATGTACAAAAGTCCTTTTAATAAATATTATTTCTTGTTAAGTATGATTGTGTCATCTCCATTTGTCAGTGTCAGCACATCTTTTTTTAAAGTGTATGTAAATTCTGTTGTATCATCTGTTCCAAGATATGTAACAGTTATACTTAATTTTCCATCCTTTGCCTGATATGATGAAATATTAACATTGATACCGCCAATCTGCTGGGTTCCTGTTCCATCAGCATTGAAGGTATATGCATAATCATCACCTTCCCATGTTCCAACAACTGACTCTTTCTTTCCACATCCGGCAAATGCCCCTATAACAAGTACAAATACCGCAATTATCCCTATTCTTCTTACTACCCTGCTCATAATTCTCCTTTATGTATTAATTGTTTTAACAGCCTCTACAACTTTGGAAAATTCCATTCCATGAGAAGCCTTTATAAGTATATTATCACCTGTTTTCAGAATATGTCCAATACTTTTTAACATATCATCTCTTGTTTCAAAATCATGTACTTCACAACCATGCGCATTGTAATTAGTATCAATATATGCTCTTGTTCCTGCCGCAATCTGTGCAGCAAGGTCACCTGCTGTTATAAGTACATCAATATCCTTAGTTCCAAGATACATCCCAACATCGTAATGCATCTGTTTCTCGTTCTCACCAAGCTCAAACATACTTCCAAGAATAGCAACTTTTCTTCCAATAGCAGTGTCAAGAACATCAAGAGATGCTTTCATTGAAACCGGATTGGCATTGTAGCAGTCATCAATTATTGTGAAGCCATTTTCCTTAATAATATTGTTTCTTCCTGCAATTGTCTTTAAATTTCTTACACCACGCTCAATTTCAAGAGATGAAAGACCAAGCACAGAACCAACAAGTGCAGCAGCCATCGCATTATATACCATATGATGTCCGGGTACCGGTACTGTCATGTCAAACGTTGAATATTTATCTGCTGTATCAAGGCCATGAATTGTAAAGCTAGTTCCATCAAGTCCAAGACTCTTTATATTATCTGCATATACCCCGTCTTTGTTGCTTATTCCGAACACAAGAGGACGCTTGCCGTGTACCTGGCTGATTGTTGATAATTTGTCGTCATCTCCGTTAAGAATAACAATCCCATCCGGATTCATATGATTAAATATCTCTGTTTTAGCCTTAAGTATACCATCTCTTGTTCCAAGATTCTCAAGGTGGCAAAGGCCAATATTAGTGATAACACATATGTCTGGCTGTGCAATCTTAGATAATCTGTCCATCTCGCCAAAATCACTGATTCCCATCTCAAGAACAGCAACTTCATCATCTTCTGTCAGTCTGAAAACAGTAAGTGGAAGCCCAATCTCATTATTGAAATTACCAAGTGTCTTTAATACCCTGTACTTTTCAGATAAAACAGAGCTTATTGTTTCCTTGGTACTTGTTTTGCCAACACTTCCTGTGATTCCTACAACCTTGACATCCAGATTATTTCTGTAAAGAAGTGCAAGATCCTTTAGTGCCTGAAGACTTGATTCAACCTGAATATATGAATGTTCTTCATCTGGCAGCTCCTTTTCAGAAATAACACATGCAGCGCCCTTCTCAAAGCATTGTCCTATGAAATCATGTCCATCACTTCTCTCACCTTTAATGGCAATAAAAAGCCCGCCTTCAGCTACCTTTCTGCTGTCAATCGTAATGGCAGTAATCTCTTTATCATAATCTTCTCCATTGCCATGATATATGCCGTTAACAGCTTGTGTCATGGCTCTTAAGGTCATTCCCTTCATAACACAATATCCTCAATTCTTTTCTTAGGCACATGATGTACCTGATTCTCATCTCTGTAATACTTGATATCTCCATCCGCAGGAATATCCTCAAGCACCACTTCTTCTTTAGGATAGCCAAATGCGATGACATACACAATCTTTAATTCAGACGGTATATTTAGCTGTGCCTTTAACTCATCTCTTTTAACATTGCCAAAAAAGCATCCGCCAAATCCGGCTTCTGTAGCTGCAAGAAGCATTGTCTGTCCGACAATTCCCGCATCAACTTCATCATTGATATTCTCAGGACAGGTTATAACAATATATCCTGTTGGCTTCTCACCTTCAGATGGACCATCCCAGTCCTTTAAATATCCGGCAAATCCTAATAGTCTGAAAACTTTCTCATTCTCTTCCTCATCACACACAATTCTATACTTAAATGGCTGTCTGTTAGCTGCTGATGGAGTAAGTCTTGCAGTCTCAACAAGCTCCATAAGCTGCTGCTTTGTCAGCTTCTTTTCCTGATAAAATCTTCTGTATGATCTGTTTTTCTTAACAAGTTCCTTAATCATAACATAACTAACCTCGTTTTATAAAAATGCATTATTATACATTTACATTTCTTCTATTCATACTTTGCAAGAGATATCTCGATAATCTTCTCTGTAAGTTCATCATACGATATACCTACTGCTGCTGCCTCCTGAGGAATAAGGCTTGTGTCAGTCATTCCTGGAAGTGTATTAATCTCAAGACAGAATATATTATTATTCTTATCAAGAAGTTCATCAACTCTTGCGTATGTTGTTACGCCTGCTGCCTGGCAGCATTTTTCTGCCCAGAACTGCATCTGGCTTGCAATATCTTCCGGAATATTGGCAGGGCATGTCTCCTTAGTAGAGCCAGCCTTGTACTTATTCTTGTAATCGTAGAAGCCTTCAAGAGGCTCAATCTCAATTACTGGAAGTGCCTTTCCATCAAGCACCGCAACTGAGAATTCTCTTCCGTCAACAAACTCTTCAACAAGTACAGTATCTTCATAAGAAAATGCTTCATCAAGTGCATCTTCAAACTCTTTCTCGTTATGTGCTATCGAAACACCAACGCTTGAACCACCACAACAAGGCTTAACAACACATGGGAATGGAACATACTCAATCTTATGTCCTTTATGTAATGTAACACCCTTAGGCATAGGAATTCCCTCTGGTACAAGAACCTTTTTTGCAAGTTCCTTGCTCATTGATATAGCACTGCTTAAATAATCTGTACCTGTATATCTGATTCCAAGCAGATCAAATGTAGCCTGGACCTTACCATCTTCACCATTGCTTCCATGAAGTCCCATAAATACCATATCTGCTTCTTTACACAATTCTAATACATTACGTCCGAAAAAGCTTTCTCTTGCCTCTGTTCTTCTCTTAACCTCTGCCGGAATGTCCGCTGTTTTCTTCTTTAAATTGTCAGACAGTTCTCCCAAATCATTCTTTTCTGTAAAAAATGTCTTAACCTCACTGTCATCAACACCTAAGAAGATATCAAGCATATTTGCTTCATGTCCGTTTCTTCTAAGACTCTCGCATACTCTGTATCCTGTGACTAATGAAACATCTCTTTCTGTACTTGTTCCACCTGCTAAAACTACTATTCTCATAATTTCTCCTTTATCCCTGAACTTTTCCACAATATCCACATAGTTATTCACATTTTTCGTCAATTGTAAATTTTTTGTAAAATTGTCAGATAATTGTAATATATTTATATAATCCACATATTCTTATGCAGAATCTGTGCGAATTATTACGGTCTTAAATGGCTTCCTTCATACTTTGTATGTGCCTGTAAAACCTTTCTTAAAGAATCAATTCTTCCAGAAAGTTCACCTTCCGGAACAACTATCTCCAGTGATTCAGCCATAATATCTATCATTGGATTTGTGAATCTGCTCTTGTATCTTATAAGGACATCAAGCTTTTCCTCATATCCTCTCGCATCTAAAAACTTATCCAGGACGCTGTCCCCTGCAGCAACCTGCTGCTCTGGCTGGGCCAGTGAGTTATCCACACTGTCCTCTTTTAATGTGTATGCTTCATCAATTCTATTGTCTGAATTAACTCTTACTGCCTGTAAATTGTCAGATATCTCCTGCATCGTCAACGGATCTACCTGCTCAAATCTATACTTTTGTGCTACATCCGGATATTTCACATGGTCCACTTCGCTCATGAACATATCATATGGTCTTACATACACAGCATATTCACCATACATAGCCTGATATACCACCATTTTCTCTTTGGTTTCTGAATGATATGCAACACACTTTACCTGGTAAAGCTTATTCTTAAAATGCTTATAAAATCCGCCTGGTACTAACTGTCTTTCCATCAGTAAACCTCCCTCCAAAAATATACTGTTATTTTATCGCACAATGCCGTCTCTTACAACATTTTTTAAACACTTTGACAAATGTTTTACACTTTAATAAGCTGTCTGAGTATGGTAGAATATATTTATATTTTATAAGAGGAGCTTACTATGAAACAAATAGATTTACATGTTCATTCCACATGCTCTGACGGAACTGATTCTCCTGCTGTTCTGGTTGATAAGGCAGTCGATAAGGGACTCGCTGCATTTGCACTTACCGACCACGACACTACCAGGGGAGTCAAGGAAGCTCTTTTAGCATGTGAAAATGTTAATAACAACGGTCACAAGCTTGAAGTTATTCCCGGAGTTGAGATAAGTACTAATTTTGATAATACTGAGATACATGTTGTTGGGCTTTTTATAGATTATAACGACAATGAGTTCAATTCATTCCTTAATAAGCAGTTAAGCTCAAGAGATGAAAGAAATAAGCAGGTATGTGAACGATTCCAGAATATAGGAATTAATATTACATATGAAGATATGATTAAGACCTATGGAGACGCTGTGATTACAAGAGCTCATTTTGCAGACAGGCTGGTTGCAATTGGAGCTGTTGGCGATAGGAATGAAGCATTTGACAGATATTTAGGTCAGGGAAAGCCTTGTTTTGTGCCAAGAGCCAAAGTTGACCCTGCAGAAGCTATTGAACGTATTCACCAAGCCGGCGGTATTGCAATCTTAGCTCACCCAGTTCTATATCATCTTGGGAATGCCCAGATGAACAAATTGCTTGACCATATGTGCTCTGCCGGACTTGATGGAATTGAAGCCATATATTCAACCTACAAGATGGGTGATGAATTATCAATCAGACGGATTGCTTCTGAAAGAAATCTGCTGATATCCGGCGGTTCTGATTATCATGGTAAGAATAAACCACATATCCAGCTTGGAACCGGCATGGGACATTTATTCGTTCCTTATGAACTGCTTGACAAGATGAAAGATTCCATGCCAATCACCAACACACAGAAGGAGACTTACGATGAATACTAAATTCCCAAAAGCTATACAGCTCTTTTTAACTTTCATAAAAATAGGTGCTTTTACTTTTGGAGGCGGTTATGCTATGTTACCACTGATTCAAAAAGAAATTGTTGAGAAGAAGCATTGGATTACTGATAATGATATTCTTGAAATAGTGGCTATCTCCGAGTCAACTCCCGGACCAATTGCAATTAATGCGGCTACTTTTGTTGGCTTTCGTATCTGTGGTTTTTGGGGTGCACTATTTGCAACACTTGGAGTTGTGATACCATCCTACCTGATTATTCTTATTATATCTTTTGTACTTAAAGAATTTCAAAGCATAAAAATCATACAATATGCCTTTAATGGTATCAGAGCTGGTGTACTTGGTCTGATTATCAAAGCTCTCTGGTCAATGTATATTCAATGTCCTAAGAATGTTATTTCCTATATAATTATGGCATGTTCTTTTGTTTTTACTGCCTTACTTAATGTAAATGTGCTTATTGTAATTATCAGCTGTGCAATATTAGGTTTAGTAACATCTATTGTCATATCAAGGAGAAAATGTTAATGATTTATCTTGAGCTTTTTTATATTTTCTTAAAAATCGGTGCATTTACCTTTGGCGGTGGTTATGCTATGTTACCATTGATTCAGGATGAAGTTATTGCTCATAATTGGATAGATTCACAATCACTGATTGATTTTATAGCAGTTAGTGAAAGTACACCCGGACCATTTGCTGTAAATATAGCAACATATGTAGGGGCAGAGGTTGGCGGTATTTTCGGTTCTTTTTGTGCAACTCTCGGAGTGATACTCCCATCCTTTATTATCATTCTTATTGTTGCAAAATGTTTTATTCAATTTCAAAAAAGTATAGTCATAAAGGGATGTATGTCAGGATTAAAACCTGCTGTAGTTGGTTTGATTGGTTCTGCTGTAATTTCGATGAGTTCAACCGTTTTCATACCAGATGGGTTTAATACTACTGTTTTTACTGATATTTGTTTTTATACAACATTAATTATATTTCTGATATCCGTAGTTTTAGCATTCAAAAAATTAAATCCAATTTTAATTATATGCTTATCCGCAATACTCGGAATAGTTTGCGGATACATATAATTAATTATAACAAAACATCATAAAAGATTATAAAAGACTCAGATTAACGGTCCTGGATAGTTTAAATTAATGCCTGTATCATTTTTCATCAACAACCTGAAAGATAAAGAATTTCAGATAATAGCTCTCCTGCGCCTCCCACAGTATTGGGTGGTCAGGTGACTGTGTCCTGAACTCGACCTGACGGAGTCTTTTATGTACAGCCTTAGCAGCTTCCTTAATAGTCTTGGTAAGAAGCTCCTGAGTCATGAAGTGTGAGCATGAACAGCTTGCAAGATAGCCGCCGTCTTTGACAAGCTTAAGTCCCTTCATATTGATTTCCCTGTAGCCCTTGATTGCGTTCTTTGTAGCTTCCCTCGATTTGGTAAATGCCGGCGGGTCAAGTATTACAACATCATATTTCTCACCTGCTTCGTTAAGCTTTGGAAGCTCATCCAATACATTTGCACATTTAAAATGTACTGTATCCTCAAGTCCGTTAAGCTTGGCATTGGCTCTCGCCTGTTCAACAGCATATTCTGATATATCAAGTCCAGTAACTTCCTTAGCACCTGCAATTCCTGCATTTAATGCAAATGTACCCATATGGGTAAAACAGTCTAATACCCTCTTGTCCTTGCACAGCTTCTGCATTGCAAGTCTGTTGTACTTCTGATCAAGAAAGAACCCGGTTTTCTGTCCATTCACAACATCTATCATGTAGTGGACACCATTCTCAACTATCTCAACATTAGTGTCAAATTCATCACCAATAAAGCCCTTTACTCTCTCCATCCCTTCAAGAGTACGGACTTTGGCATCACTTCTTTCATATACTCCACGGATATCAATGCCTTTTTCATGAAGGATTTTCTTCACTTTTCCAACAATAAGTGACTTAAATCTGTCAATTCCTAAAGCAAGTGATTCCACAACAAGCACATCTGAGTACTTATCTATAACAAGCCCCGGCAGAAAATCTGCCTCTCCAAATATAAGACGGCAGGCAGAGGTATCTACTGTGTCAAATCTGTACTCAACCGCAGCCCTTACTCTCTCCTCAATAAATGCCTCATCAACAACATCAGTGTGTCTTGCAAGCATTCTTACTGTAATCTTGGATTTTCTGTTAATAAATCCGATTCCCATGAAATAATCATCAAAATCAAGCACCTCAACAAGATGTCCGTCAATTATTCCGTCAGACATCCATTCAATTTCGTTATCATATACCCAGGCACCGCCTGCCTTTAAGGTTCTTCCTTCACCTTTTCTTAATCGTATCTTTCCGCATACGCTGAATAAATCTTCCATTCTGTTCCTTCCTGCCAGATTTTTCTGACATTTATCATAATTATTCATAATATATTAATCCGTTGACGGATTACCAAGAAAATAAAACATACATACTCCTGCAACCGTAATAAGAAGCGACACGAGCTTAATCCATGAAAATGTAGTCTTCTCACTTCCAAACAACCCGAAAAGTCCCAGCAGATACGAAACAATTATCTGCGCAACTACAATCGTAACCTCCGCTTTAGCAATTCCAAGACCACTTATGCTTTTAATAACTGTAAATGTTATAAATGCACCTATCACACCTCCAAGAAGTGTAACCTTATTATCAACCTTAAACAGCTTCATGATATCAGGTCTTCCGTCAATTACCCACATAATCGCACAAGTCGCCAGTGCTGTCAACTGCACAAACATTGCTGTAACCCATACACTGCTTGCTTTTGTAACATTTGTATTAAACGCCCCCTGTAAACTCATAAGTGCACCTGATATTATTGCAATTAAAAAACCTGCCATCAGCTTATAACCTCCATAAGTTTTCTATAGAATAATTATAAGTTAATAGCAGGAATATTATACATTATTTTGAAGAACTGTTTCCTGAATTGACTGAAGAAGCTTCCGTCTGTTTTGCCATTCTGTCTATGCATGCTGCAAATGAATTATATGCTTCATCGACATTTGTACCGTCATATACCTGATGAAGCATAATTTCATATCTCATATACACTTCACCAACACCAATATATTTAGCTTTGACCACAGAGTCTGAATAAATATCATGCATTGCTTTATAGTTTTCTACATTTCTCTTAACCTTAATATCAGCTCTTGCACAGCTTTTTTTAGCAGTACTCTCCATATAGTCTGCATAATCATAAGAAATAGCTCTTGCTACAGCCTTCGATGCATCTACATTCTTAGTGTATGGATTAACAACAGCCATAGTAGTAACTGACATTGCTTTTGATTCAACATCATTCCCCATTGAAGGATATTTACATATGCCATAATCTATTTCTGATAAATCAATCTTAGATATACTGTCTGCATCAAGAATTGTATATAACAGATTTCCTGTTGAAAACAAATCCACACATGTCTCAAGACTTGTATTATTTCTGTCTGTTCCAAATGCACTGTTTAACTCAGCATATTTTTTAAGTGCTTTCTTTATAGAATCTCCATCTACAGAAACCGAAGAACTGTCCTCAGAATTATTGCCGCCTATATTAATATATTTCCCACAAGCCGGATAATTAAGAAACATTGAACCTGGTGCCCATTGAAATACCATTGATACATCCTGATTCTCATCAGTCACCTGATAATTATCACTAATCTGTCTAATCTGATCAATTGTTTCTACAGGTTCAGCATACTTCTTATTATATACAAGAAATGATGTATTAAATGATACCGGATATCCATATAATTTGCCATTATATGAACAGGCTGTCATTGCAGCCTTTCCAAACACATCCTCATTGTACACCTGAGGATACATATCATTTTCGGACATAAGCCCCATAAGATATGCTTTCTCTATCTCTTCAGATGTCAGAAAATACAAATCACATGCATTATCATTGCGAACAGATTCATCATATATATAATTTATATATGAATCTGCTTCGACATATACAGGATTGATGGTAACAAGTTCATTAGCCTGCTTAAACTGCTTGGCAACAAATTCAAGATAAGGCTCATAATCACTGTTATTAAACCATACATTAACTGTTATAGGTCCATCAAGATTAAGAGTCCTCGCAGCCTGTGTCCTGTCATCTTTATTACCACAGCCTGCAAAGACTGTCAGCATGGTAACAATCAGCATCATACTGATAAATCTTCTTAATTTCATAAAGTAAACTCCTGATTCTAGAAGGATTTCTTAAGCTTAGCTATGCATTCATCTACATCTGCCTTAGTGATTACAAGTGGTGGAACAAATCTTATAACATTAGTTCCTGCTGAGAAAAGAATAAGTCCGTTATCAAGTGCTTTGGCAATTACGTCCTTAGGATTAACTGATAACTCAAGTCCCTGCATAAGTCCCATTCCTCGTCTCTCGACAACAACATCTATTGTCTCAACAAGCTCATCAAGCTTTTCTTCAAAGTAAGCAGATACTTCCTTGACATTATCTAATACATGCTGCTTCTCAAAAAGTTCGAACACCTTGGTTGCTGCTGCACATGCAAGTGGATTACCACCGTATGTTGTTCCATGGTCTCCTGGAACTAATGCCTTCGCAACTTCCTCTGTCGCTGCAAATGCACCTACAGGAACTCCACAGCCAAGAGCCTTGGCAACTGTAAGGATATCAGGCTTAACGCCATACTGCTGGAATGCAAACATACTTCCTGTTCTTCCCATTCCGCACTGAATCTCATCAAGTATAAGAAGGATTCCCTTCTCATCACATAACTTTCTTACACCTTCAATAAATTCTTTAGTAGCAGGATAAATTCCGCCTTCACCCTGTACTGTCTCAAATATTATAGCACAAGTTTTGTCATTAACAAGTTCCTTTACACTGTCAAGGTCGTTATACTGTGCAAACTTAATTCCCGGTATCATAGGTCCAAATGCTTCCTGATAATGCTTATTACCAGTTACTGCAAGTGCTCCCATACTTCTTCCATGGAATGAATGCTGCATTGCAATAATCTCTGCATCAGCCTTTCCGTTCTTGACATAATAATATTTCTTTGCAAGCTTAACTGCACCTTCAATAGCCTCTGTACCACTGTTAGTAAAGAATACTCTGTCCATTCCTGAAGCCTTTGTAAGTGCTGTTGCAGCCTCTACAGCCGGTTCATTGTAGAAATAATTAGATGTGTGTATAAGCTTATCAATCTGTGCCTTTAATGCATCATTATATTCTTTATTGTTATAACCAAGTGCAAATACTGCTATACCTGCTCCAAAATCAAGATATTCTTTACCATCTGTATCGTAAAGTCTTACTCCGTCACCCTTATCAAGTACTATCTGGTAACGGTTGTATGTATGAATCAGCTTCTCTTCTGCTGTTTCTATAATCTGCTGTGTATTCATGATTACTCTCACTTTCCTATTCTTATGAGCACACATTTTCACATGAGCTAATATAATATTATAACCTCAAAGCTTACGGTTCGCAATTATTTATCTGAATCAAAGAATTTTTCTGCATCATCTGAAAGAATAGCTGTACCAACACCCTTGTTAGTAAATATTTCAAGAAGAAGGCAGTGTGGAATTCTTCCATCAAGAATATGTACTCTTGATACACCATGCTCAATAGCATCTATACAGTTATTAAGCTTAGGAAGCATACCTCCACCGATTGTTCCGCTCTCTAAAAGTGTTCTCGCCTCTGAAGTAGAAAGTTCAGATATAAGTGAATCCTTATCGTCAAAATCCTTATATACACCTTCGATATCTGTTAAGAATGCAAGCTTCTCAGCATTGACAGCTCTTGCAATTGCACATGCTGCGTCATCTGCATTAATATTGTATGCATGAAAATCATCATCATATCCGATAGGGCATATTACTGGGAGGAAATCGTCCTTAAGCAAGGATTCAATAAGTGTTGTGTCAACATCTGTCACTTCACCAACATATCCTATATCCTCACCCTTAGAATACTTCTTCTCAACCTTTAACATGCCGCCATCCTTACCACTGATACCGCATGCCTTGACACCAAGCTGCTCAATCATTGAAACAAGACTCTTATTAACCTTGTTAAGAACCATCTCGGCAATCTCCATTGTTGGCTCGTCTGTAACTCTTAAACCATTCTTGAATTCAGGTGTCATGCCTGACTTTTCAACCCATTTGCTGATTTCCTTGCCACCGCCGTGAACGATGATTGGCTTAAAACCAACAAGTTTAAGAAGAACTACGTCCTGAACAACTTTTCTCTTAAGTTCTTCATCTACCATGGCACTTCCGCCGTACTTAACTACAATTATCTTTCTGTTAAATTTCTGGATATAAGGAAGTGCCTCAACAAGCACCTGTGCCTTCATAAGTTCCTCTGTCATATCTTTTGCGCTCATAATAATCTCCATTTCATATTTATTCAGATATCTATTTGCTTTAAAATGCTGTGTCAGATTAGCTTCTGTAATCAGCATTTATCTTGACATAATCAAATGTAAGGTCACAGCCCCATGCTGTAGCACTTGCATCGCCCTGCTTAACATCCGCAATAGCAATTACAGGATTCTGTGAAAGTATTTCCGTTGCTTTCTCCTCGCTGTAATCTGTAGCAGTTCCATCTTTAACAATCTGAAGCTCACCTGCTTCACTCTTAAAGAATATATCAACCTTTTCAGGGTCAAAGTCAGCACCAGAATATCCCATTGCACAGAGAATTCTTCCCCAGTTAGCGTCATGTCCGAATATTGCTGCCTTAGTAAGACTTGATGTAACAATTGACTTAGCGAGTGTCTTGGCTTCTGCCTTAGTTGTTGCACCCTTTACCTGAACCTCGAAAAGACATGTGCAGCCTTCGCCGTCACCTGCAATCATCTTGGAAAGCTCTGTAAATACATAGCTTAAGCCTTCATAGAAAGCATTATAATCAGCACCCTCTTCTGTAATCTTCTTATTGCCAGCCATTCCATTAGCAAGAACAAGAGCTGTATCATTAGTTGATGTATCTCCATCAACTGATATCATGTTAAATGAATCATCAACAATTGCACTTGTCATCTTCTGAAGAAGTGCCTTGTCGATATCACAGTCTGTTGTTATGTAGCAGAGCATTGTTGCCATGTTAGGATGAATCATTCCTGCGCCCTTGCACATACCACCGATTGTTACCTTAGTACCTGCAACTTCTACTTCTACAGCAACCTGCTTGCTTCTTGTATCTGTAGTCATAATTGCCTCTGCTGCCTGTGTTCCTGCTTCTAATGAATCATCAAGCATTGGAGCAAGCTTTTCAATTCCTGCACATATTCTGTCAACAGGAAGCTGCATTCCGATAACACCTGTTGAACCGATAAGTACTGCATTCTCCGGTACATTAAGAACCTTTGCAACTGCCTTTGCTTCTTCTGCACATGCGTTATCTCCTTCAACGCCTGTACATGCGTTGGCAACACCGCTGTTTACAACTACAGCCTGTGCAAAGTCTTCATTATATACAATGTTTCTGTCCCATTTAACAGGAGCTGCAAATACTTTGTTAGTTGTAAATGTTCCTGCTGTAACACATGGCTTCTCACTGTATACAAGTGCCATATCTTTCTTTCCGTTCTTATATTTAATCTGTGCTTCACATCCGGCAGCCTTGAATCCTTTAGCTGCTGTAACACCGCCTTTAATTATATTCATAACATCCTCCTATTGTACATTTATTATGGAAACATTGGTGCAAGCTGTAATCCCTCATTCTCTGGAAGTCCGAAGAGAAGGTTCATATTCTGTACTGCCTGACCTGCTGCACCCTTAACAAGATTATCTAACGCTCCCATCATAATAAGTCTGTTGGTTCTTGGCTCAATCTTAAATCCTATATCAACAAAATTGCTTCCCTCAACCCAGCGTGTTTCAGGGCATACATCTTTAGGAAGTACTCTTACGAAATATTCCTTATCATAGTACTTGTCATATGCTGCCTTGACATCTTCGTATGTAACATCTTTGGCAAGGTTGGCATATGCTGTTACAAGAATTCCTCTGTTCATTGGAACCAAATGTGGTGTGAAGATAAGCTTTAAATCATCTCTTCCACATGCATAACCTAACTGTTCCTCAATCTCAGGTGTATGTCTGTGAGTTCCGACACCATAAGCCTTCATGCTCTCATTAACTTCGCAGAAAAGGTTGGCAACCTTAGCTCCACGTCCTGCACCTGAAGTTCCACTCTTGGCATCAATTATAATTGTATCCGGATTGATTATTCCTTCCTTAACCATTGGGTAAAGTGTAAGAATTGATGTTGTTGTATAACAGCCCGGATTAGCAATAATTCTTGTATCTTTGCTTACCTTGTCTCTGTTAATCTCACATAAACCATAAACAGCTTCATCAATATACTGTGGTGCTTTATGCTCAAGCTTATACCACTGTTCATATACATTAACATCCTTAAGTCTGAAATCAGCACTCAGATCAATAATCTTAGTCTTTGAAAGAATTTCGTCATTAACAAGTGACGCACATAAGCCCTGTGGTGTTGCTGTAAATATAACATCAACCTCGTTAGCAAGCTGCTCCATATTGTCGTCCATACATTTTGCATCTACAAGCTTAAACATGTTTCTATATACATCTGAATAATTCTGATCTATGTAACTTCTCGAACCGAGCCATACAATCTCTGCATCCTTATGTCCTAATAATAATCTGACAAGCTCGTTACCTGCGTAACCTGTCGCACCGATAATGCCTACTTTAATCATAACTCCTCCTTGTTTTGCGAAGCAAAATGCATATATTCAACATTTATGCATAAAATAACGCAAAATGTAAATTGATAACCTACATTATAGCAACTTTTTTTCTTATGTAAAGGATATTTTAAAGAAAATTTATATTTATACATTTTTGTTGTATATCAATGTATAATATGCATAATTTGTTGTTGCATTTTTAAATAAAGTAGTTTATTATAATCTGCAGGTGCATAGCATATGTGTTTTACTATGTAAACTTAATAATATACGGAGGAATATATAATGAAAGAAAAAGTTATTCTTGCTTATTCTGGCGGACTTGACACAACTGCCATCATCCCTTGGTTAAAGGAAACATACAACTATGATGTTGTCTGCGTATGTGCAGACTGTGGTCAGGAAGAGGAGTTGGACGGACTTGAGCAGAGAGCTCTCTCATGTGGTGCTGCCAAGTTATATATAGAAGATATCACTGATGAGTTCTGCGACAACTACATCGTTCCATGTGTTCAGGCACACGCTGTTTATGAAAATAAATATTTACTTGGTACTTCAATGGCAAGACCTCTTATCGCTAAAAGACTTGTTGAGATTGCCCGTAAGGAAGGTGCTGTTGCTATCTGCCACGGTGCTACTGGTAAGGGTAATGACCAGATTAGATTCGAACTTACAATCAAGGCTTTAGCTCCAGATATCAAGATTATCGCTCCTTGGAGAGATTCTAACTGGAAGCTTCAGTCTCGTGAGGATGAGATTGAATACTGCAGACAGCATGGTATTCATCTTCCATTCAGCACAGACTGCAGCTACAGCCGTGACCGTAACATCTGGCATATCAGCCATGAAGGTCTTGAGCTTGAAGATCCAGCTAACGAGCCTAACTACAAGCATTTATTAGTTCTTGGATGCACTCCTGAGGAAGCTCCGGATGAACCAGAATATGTTACTATGACATTTGAAAAAGGTGTTCCAAAGTCAGTTAATGGCAAGGCTATGAAAGTTTCTGATATTATCAGAGAGCTTAACAGACTTGGTGCTAAGCATGGTATCGGTATCATTGATATCGTTGAGAACCGTGTTGTTGGTATGAAGTCCCGTGGTGTATATGAGACTCCTGGTGGAACAATTCTTTACGAAGCTCATCAGCAGCTTGAGGAATTAGTTCTCGACAGAGATACAACAACATTCAAGATGGATGTTGGAAACAAGTTTGCACAGGTTGTTTACGAAGGCAAGTGGGAGACACCTCTTCGTGAAGCACTTCAGGCATTCGTTGAGAAGACTCAGGAATATGTAACAGGTGAAGTTAAGTTCAGACTTTACAAGGGTAACATCATCAAGGCTGGAACAACATCTCCATATTCACTTTACAATGAGTCAATTGCATCATTCAAGACAGGTGATATGTATGATCATCATGATGCTGACGGATTCATCAACCTCTTCGGTCTTTCACTTAAGGTAAGAGCTATGAAGAAGCTTGAGAACGAGAAGAAGAACAATAAGTAACTAAAGAATATAAAAAGCAGCATCCCCGGCATGGTTATTAATCATGTCGGGGATGTTGCTTTTATAATCCATTATGATTTCCTATCAATTCATAAAAAATCCACCACTTATAGGTTAATTTATTAACTATCATTATAGTCTCATGTGTTTTCGACCTATAAGACATTCAAATATTCGACTACCTATAGGTATCATGTTGTCCAGATTAATTATATATCATGATAATCTGGATGATTGGACTTTTTCTCTGCTTTCTCATATGCTAATGTCCAATAACTCATTGACTACAAGGCGGATTGGACACTAAAAGCAGCTTATTCAGCAAAAAGTCCAATCTTTCCAGATTTCACAACAATTCTGGACCTTTTACCTCATTCTTTTGCTTGTAAGGTCCAATCCTCCACACTTTCTCACTCAATTTGGACTTCCACATGCCTCTTCACCACTCCAGCGTCCAATCCGCAACCACAGCTCCACCGCAAATTACACTCCACCTGCCAATCTTTCCCACACAAATCTTCCGTGAGAATGAAGTCAGGCGGCTGTGCAGCTCGTTTTCAAACCGCTGCTCAGCCGCCTGACTTCCATTTCCGGAAGGCATCACCCCTTAAACTTTCCCTTATCAATCTCCTTCTCTTCCACTTTCCTGTTGACATATGTCCGAAGCAGCGCATAACACACTGAGCTGATTGGAATAAATGTAAGCATACCCATTATACCAAACAGATTGCCACCGATTGTAACAGCAACAAGCACCCATATTCCCGGCAGTCCAACTGAACTTCCGACAACATGAGGATATATAAGATTTCCTTCAATCTGCTGTAATATAAGGAATACTCCCACGAATATAAGTGCCTTTAACGGGCTTGTCATCATTATAAGAATCACACCGACTATACAGCCAATAAATGCACCAACAATCGGAATAAGTGCAGTAACCGCAATAATAATTCCTATAAGAAGCGCATAAGGCATTCTCAATATAGACAATGTAATAACAAACATCGTTCCAAGAATACATGCTTCAAGACACTGTCCTGACAGAAAATTAGAGAATGTAGTGTTGGTAAGTCTTAACACTTCAATGATTTTATCTGCCCTGCTCTCAGGCAAGCACACATACATAAGCTTCTTACATTGCGCTGTAAGCCTCTCTTTCTGAAACAGCACATACACAGAAAAGACAAATCCAATAAAGAAATTAGCGACTCCTGAGAAAAATCCGCTTATTGCACCAATTCCTCCATTGATAATTCCTTTAGTTCCTATTGAAAGGAAATTCATAACATTTGAAAGAACAGAATCCCAGTTGATTGATATGCTGCTTAACTTTTCCTCATACTCAGGATATGCAGACAGCTTGACCTGCAGCCAGTTGATAAGATTATTAACTGCTGTTGGCACCTGCCCTATAAGGTCAGCTATTGTGTTTACCAGTTCAGGCACAACCACAAAAAGTACACCTGCAATAATAGCCAGTATCAAAATCAGTGTTAGCATATAAGCAAGCACTCTTATAAGTCTGGGATGCTTCTTCTTACAACGCTTGTCAAACAGCCTGTTAAGTCCTTTTTCAATTGCTTTCATAGGTACATTGAATACAAATGCGATGACTGCGCCAATTATAAATGGCATTACAAGTCCTGCAAGATATGATATAGAATCAAGAATTCCAGTCACATTGTTAAGGGCAAGATATATTACAATTAGCACTGCACCTATCGTAATTCCCTTAACAACCTGACTGTCTTTAAAATGTCCTTTGTTCATACAACCCCTCCACTCTTTAAAGATATTTCTAATATACTATACAGAAGTCCGGGATTCAAACATATTATATAAATTTAAGAATTGTAAAATGTTAGTTATACTGTGCATCAACCATACTCATCATCATTCGCATATTGAATGCTCCCATGAATTTCACTGATGGAAGATATACAAAATGCTTCTTCTGGATTACACAGTCATCCTCATATTCATCATCATACACTTCAAGTCTCATAACTTCATTAACAAACTGTCCCTTACCTGGTTCAACATTGAATGAGCCCTCAATAAATGGTGCATAACAGTCTCTGTCACCACTCTGATCAGGATCATATGCAATAAATGTATGAATCATACTTTCATATTTAGTAATAAACAGTCCATTATCTGCACCGCTTTCCTTTAGTGCATTTCTGTAATTGTCCATCTCTTCTTCATACACTGCTGACTGTTTGTTAATAATCTCTTCTAACTCACCCGCAGTCATAGGAATATTTTCTGCAAAGAAAAATGCGAGTGGCTGGATGCTTCCATATAATAAAAAGCAGCTCATATCCGAATTAAGAGTCTGTGATACTTCAAGCTTATCAGTATCCCCCATATACATAAGAACTGCAAAATTGCCCTTAGAAGTAAACTCCTTAAGCATATTAATAGCTGCCTTTAATTCTGTTCTCGAAAAATGTCTCATAATATCTAATTCCTTTTCATTTAAACTATCGTAGATTATATCACCTATGACTGATATTTTCACTTCCAAATTTTACTTTTCAGAAATTTTTCTCTTTCTGTCAGCAATAATAACTATCACAGAAATAAGTGTTGCTGCAGCAATTATTGAAACATACATTACCGCTTTCCTGCTATCTCCTGTTCTTACAATTTCTTCATCAGCAGCAACCTCTGCAACGCGTTCTGTAACACTGCTTTCCGCATCACTACTCTGTGCTATGCTTGATGTAGAACTCATAGTTGTCGGCTGCTCTGTCGATGGCTGTGTTGGTTTTTGTGTTGTTGGTTCCTGCGTTGTCGGCTCCTGTGTCGTCGGCTCTTCTGTCTGTGGCTCCTGAGTTGTCGGCTCTTCTGTCGGTGGCTGGACTTTATCAAGTGTGAATGTGAATTCCATCCCCCATGATGTTGCCTGATATGGATTCGTTGTATACGGTCCACTTATATGAAGATGTGCATTAAGAATATTTCTTGCTTCCTTCATTCCAACTTCAAGCGTACCAGTCTTTTTATTCATATATGAATCAACGCTATTTTCATCTCGCATCCAGCTTCCCAAAGAGAATTTTCCAGCTACACAGTCATCATTGCTAACTGTTGCATCATCAAGCGTGAACATCAGAAGATTATTATAAAACATATTGTATCCAAGGGCTGCAACATTTTTATTTGCTTCCTTGACATTAACTGTATAACCATTAAATATTGCATTGCAAATCTCTATAACGCTGAAATCTTCTAATTTTGCACATGTTTTGTCGTATTTTTTATTCATATAATCAACATAATACTCGTCAAGGTCGTCAAGTCCGTTCTCATAGCCTGCATTAATCAATGCACTTGTAACTGATTCATTAGAATAATATTTAGCAGCATTACTTGTTGTGTCAAGCAATTCCTTTAACGCAGAGTTGCTTGTCCTCCACACTGTACTCTTTACCGCAATCGGACGATTGCTTAATGATGTGTACGCACCCTTAATATATTCTGCTTCTGTATTATCATATGTGTATGCCATATCAGCATCCTTCTCATCAACATAATTGCCATCCGTAATCTTCATGGAACCATTGCTGTACACATACTCATTTTTAGACAGATTAATTATATTAACATAGAAATTTTCTCCATCCCCAGGCACATAAGTTTCAGACTCGTAATACTTCATAAGGTCACCTACAAGGTCAATTTTAATGGTATCTTCGTCATAATCCTCAGGTATTGTATAGTCAAAATAATAATGGTACTGCCAGCTTTTTTTGTCGTACTCTTCCCGGATAACCACAGTAACGCCCTCTGAACTGCCATTTTCCTCTGCAAATGTGTTCTCCATTCTAAGGCTGGCTATAACCCCTGCAAGCAAAGCCATAGTCATCATTAGTACAATCGTCACTTTAAACCACTTCTTCATTATCTGTCATGTCCTCCCTTTATGATATAGACATGTATATTCTATTCATATTTTGTGGGGTTCATACATCTTTTTGGACCATTTCATGTCATTTCTCTGCCTTAACATCCAATTCTTCATTCCTCGACTTCCTTTTTGGACTTCTTCTTGCCTTCACTCCGCTCTATCGTCCAATCTGATACGCTACGACTTTCATTTTGGACTTTCTCATGTGTCCTCTCCGCTCTAATGTCCAATCCGACACTCTCCAACTCCCATTTTGGACTTCAACATGCCTTCTCTCCGTTCTAACATCCAATCCGACACCATAAAAAACATAACATACGGCACACAAGAAAACGGCAGCCGTCCTGTTGATCAAACAGGACGGCTGCCTCTATAAAAAGATTAGGGAAGTAAGAAAGCTTTATCACAGAGCGTCATTACCGGTTTCACAGGTTCTTATCTTGACTGCTCCCTCAATATCCTTGATGAATATCTTACCATCACCAAAACTGTTAGTATTAAGTTCTTCCAATACCTTATTAATTATGCCCTCGACTATCTCGTCTTTTACGACAGTTCTTACACTTAATTTAGGTAAAAGATTGATACCCGGTGTTTCATCTCTTGTATATACCTGACCTGCGCCCTTCTGGTGACCGTAGCCAAATATTGTTGTAATCATTACACCTCTAGCACCCTCACTGTCAAGAATCCTTTTAAGATTCTCCAGCTTCTCAGGCTTTATAACTATCTCTAATTCTTTCATAATCCATAACCTCTTTTCTTCACATTTTAATATTCCTTATCACCATCAGGTGTCTTCATCCATACCTTTTCATGCTTCCACTTAATAAGAATCATATACAGCCATAGGATAAGACCTACACCCATATATCCTGCAAATCCCAACCATGTTGCCTTTCCGATACCGATAGTACAGAAGAATGCGATAATTGCCATAATTATAAGAGAGGCTATCTTAAGTCCTGTTGCACATTTGTATGGTCTCTCCCATTCAGGATGCTTCTTTAAAAGCACCAGTGAAGATATTGAAGTAATCACATAACACAATGCACACGCGAATGCCATAAGGTCAAAGAATGCTGTAATACTCTGCATTGCAATGAATCCAATACTTACAACAAGAATAAGTATGTTAGGAAGTGTTGGCTGGTTGTACTTATTAGTGTATGAGAACTGCTTTGGAAGGAAATTCTGACGACCCATAGCGTATATCATACGGACACCTGAATACCAGAAACCAAGTACTGATGTACCAATTGGGAATACAACTCCGACAATACCCATTATAAGAACAAACCATGCAATCTTATCACCGAAGCAGTACTGTAATGCTTCAAATGTGATGAATGGGTGGCAGTCACCGCCATTAGTAAGCTCTGCCCAAGGCATTGCACCTGCAAGACAGAAGTAGAAAATTGTATATATAGCACCACATGTTATAACTGAACCAAGAATAGCTTTCTTCTGGTCCTTAATTGGGAAGTCGCCCTCCTCAACCATTGCCGGTACTGTCTCAAATCCGAAATATGGTGTTATCATAAATGAACAACCGACAACCCATGCAATACCGGTTGCAAAGTTACCACCCCACTGCTTTTCATTGCTGCTTGTAAAGAAATCTGCGAAATTAGCAATGCTCCAGTGTCCGCTGAACAGGAAAAGTAATGAACATATAAGAATACCTGCGATACCTGCCATAAGCATGAATGACTGAACCTTGCCTGCTACAACATTTTTATAAAGACTGAGTACACACCAGAAGCACAGTACTAATGAACCGACAATAACTGCCTTGCCGCCTGTAAGTCCCAGACCAAACTGATGATTTAACCATTCGATAATTCCAAGTACACCTGCTGCAGGAACGGCTATCCATGCACACATGATAAGCCACGCTGACCAGAAACCTGCATGCTTGTTAATACCTACCGTATTGAATACCAGACACGAACCTGTACTTGGTAACATTGTCGAGAATTCAGCATACACAAATGCTGTCGGCAGTACTGCCAGTGTCATAAGTGCAAATGCCAAGAATGTTCCGGGACCTGTATATGACATGAATATACCATCCCAGTAACACATAAATGTAAATATTGCTCCCGTTGCCATTGCATATACATAAATCAGCTTCATTGATTTAGATAATGCATTTGTTTTCTTTTCGCCCATAATAGCTTCCTCCCTTATTGTTGTTCATGATTTGTTGTCACGAAGATTTCTTATGTGCCTAGCCGAATAATCTAAGATACCTTTCGGCTAATTCCATGGTTCCGTCCATCCAGCCAACACTTAATTCTGCTACCGGACCTGATTCCTGATGAGATGCAAGCCATGCTGTAAGCTGTAATCTTCTCATCATTATAAATGTGTCTATTTCTTCAAAATCCGTATCAGTGAACGGAAGAACCTTCTTATATCCTGCAAGCCATGCATTTACAAGCTTTGGAACAATTGGCTTGTCCTCAATAAAACTAAGTGCTGACGCAAGGTCATGTAAGTGCCATCCAAAACCGCAGTCATCAAAATCAATAACCTTAATCTGGTCGCCCTCAATAAGCAGATTAGCTAATCTTAAATCTGCATGTATGAGTCCAAAATTATTCTCATTAGTTCCATATCTTTCAAGTCTTCTCTTAATAATTCTTGAAACCTCTGACAATATATTTTCTGCCTCTGGGGTCATCTCTGGAAATGCTCTCCAGTCACCCCATGCAGCATGTTCACCTATTATCGTGTCGTAAGTCCATACCATACGGTCAAGCTTGTCTGTTCCGTTCCATATCTCTGTCTGACGGTGAAGATAAGCTGTTGTCTCACCGAGATATCTGAACTGCTTTACCATCTGCTCCTCGTTATTCTCATCAGGTGCTTCTCCCGGAAGAAAATCACATATAACGCAGAAATATACATTTCCATCCGGTCCTGTAATCTCCTGTATATTCTTACCATCAAGCCCTTTTATAGGATTAGCTACAAGAAGCGGTGTGTAGTCATTAATCTGTCTTAACCACTTCATCTCTGAATTAAGCTCATCCAATGTGTGATAACCCGGTCTGCTTATTCTAAGCACTCCCTCTTTTTCACCTGTTTCTTTGTTCTTGACCATATAGGTTGCATTCTCCGACAGCACTATGAGTTTCGCCTCACATCTGTCCTGCCATCCGTATTTTTCAAGTGAAGCATTTGCAACCGCATCAAATAAATCAACATTTTCAAATGCCATGTCATTATCCTCCAATCAGAAAAGGCGTACACAAATCTCTCCGATTCATGTACGCCTTTGTACTTTTCTTATATTTAATTACTGTCCCATAGATGTTGTTTCCGGCAATGTGCTTCCGCCATCAATAACTATCTGTGTTCCGGTTATGTAGCTTGATTCATAACATCCAAGGAATGCTGCAAGTTCTCCAACCTCCTCAGGGTCAGCCAGCCTCTTCAAAGGAACTGCATCTGTAATTGCCTGTATTGCTCTCTCCGGATTCTCCGGGTCTGACTGCTTTGCCATTCCTTCAACAAGCGGTGTCCTTACATATCCCGGACATATTGCATTAACTCTTATATTCTTATCTGCAAATTCTCTTGCAAGTGCCTTTGTAAATCCTACCAGCGCAGCCTTAGATGTTGCATATGCAACCTCTCCAGGATCAGCAACCATATCTCCTGTTACAGAGCTTGTAACTACGATTGCACCACCACCATTTGCTATCATGCTTGGAATAACTGCTTTTGCCACATTCCATGCACCTTTAACATTAATATCAAGATGCAAGTCTCTATTTTCAAATGTGTCATCTTCAAGAAAGTCTTCAAGAACGCATACACCTGCGTTACATACAAGCACATCAATCTTTCCATATGTTTTCTCAGCAACTTCAACAATTCTTTCAACACTCTTGTAATCAGATACATCAACCTGAACACCTGTTGCCTCATACCCTTCGCTTTTCAACTGCTCTGCAAGTTCAAGTACCTTAGGTCCTCTTGCTGCAAGCACACATTTTGCACCATACTTTGCATACACTTTGGCGATTCCTTCACCGATGCCTTTGGATGCTCCTGTAATTACTGCAACTTTTCCTTCTAACTTTCCCATAACGCCACGCACCTTTCTTAATTTCCTGAATACAAAAAAGGACACGAAAGCTTTCACCTTCGTGCCCCTTTGCACTTCGTCATTAACTATAGTACCAAGTGCCTGAAATTGCAATAATAAAAATATGCATTTTTTCTTTAATTGTTAAGGAATTTTCAAGAAAAAATCTTTATTCATAAAGTGGGTACTTATCTGTAAGTCCCTTAACAAGCTCCATTGCCTTAGCCTGGTTAGCATCTACATCATCAACAAGCATAGCAATTGCTTCTGCAACAACATCCATATCAGCCTCATTGAAGCCTCTTGTTGTAACGGCTGCTGTACCAAGTCTGATACCGCTTGTTACGAATGGAGAAGCCGGGTCATTAGGAATTGTATTCTTGTTACATGTAATGTTAGCTGCATCCAAAAGCTTCTCAACTTCCTTACCAGTCTTTCCCTTGCTTAAGAGGTTAACAAGCATAAGGTGGTTATCTGTACCACCAGATACGATATCAAAACCTCTGTTCATAAGTCCGTTAGCAAGTGCTGATGCATTCTTAACAACATTTTCAGCATATACCTTAAAGCTTGGGTCAAGCGCTTCCTTTAAGCACACTGCCTTACCAGCAATAACATGCATAAGAGGTCCGCCCTGGATTCCAGGGAATACAGCCTTGTTAAGCTTGAACTTCTCTGATGCCTCTGCTGAAGCAAGAATCATACCTCCTCTTGGTCCACGGAGTGTCTTATGTGTTGTTGTTGTTGTAACATCTGCATATGGAATTGGGCTTGGGTGTGCACCACCGGCTACAAGACCTGCAATATGTGCCATATCTACCATAAGTAATGCGCCAACTTCATCACAGATTTCTCTGAACTTCTTGAAGTCGATTGTTCTTGCATAAGCAGAAGCTCCTGCAATAATCATCTTAGGCTTGCATTCCTTGGCAATTCTTAATACTTCATCATAATCAATAAATCCGTCTGCTGTAACACCATAAGGAACGATGTTAAAGTATTTTCCAGAAATATTAACTGGTGAACCATGTGATAAATGTCCACCACAGTCAAGGCTCATACCCATAACTGTATCTCCAGGATTAACAAGTGCGAAAAATACAGCTAAGTTAGCCTGTGCTCCTGAATGTGGCTGTACATTTGCATATTCACAACCAAAAAGCTTCTTTGCTCTTTCAATTGCAAGTGTCTCAACAACATCGACATACTCACAACCACCGTAATATCTCTTTCCAGGATATCCTTCTGCATACTTATTAGTAAGAGGGCTTCCCATAGCAGCCATAACTGCCTTACTTACAAGGTTCTCAGAAGCGATAAGCTCGATGTGGCTTCTCTGTCTTCCAAGTTCATCATCCATAGCCTTTGCAAGGTCTGGATCATAGTTTAATACTTCATCAAATGAATACATATAACTTCCTCCCATTATACTTTAGTGAAACAAAGTGTCCCTAGTTATTTATGATATAATTAAATTACGGATTAGTCAATTTAAAGTTGTGAATTCCTGCTTTTTTTAATATTTGTTTCTGTATATCGACTGCAACTCCATATCCCTGCTCCTCAAGTTCATATGTTGATTGTTCAAGTGCCATCTCAAATTTTTCAACCATACTTAAAAAATGCTGCGTTGCTATTCCTTTTCCAAGACCAAGTTTCTTTGCCTCATTCTCAAACGACTTCTGATTTATATTCCTTATATCATATTCGCCATCTATGTTAAGCGACATTTTCTCTGTGCTGCTGTCATATATAACAGTACTTAATAAATCATATGCTGGAGCTAATCTTATTCCTTTTAAATCCTCACTATATAAAAGAGCAATATTTTTAACATGATTATCTGTATTACCTATAAGATAATTAAATATACATAAATCCCATAGCCTTATCTGATCTTCAATTGGATTGCTTGAATAATTTTTTATTAGTTCAAATGCATCTGCTAAATAATCTTTCCCGTTTTTCTCGTATTTTTGTGACGCTGTAATTCCAAGTGCCTGTGCAAAATCCTCCTGATGAAGTCTTAATGGAACTTTCTTCCCCATTAATTCTTTGGATGTATCTAAAATCTTTCTGTCATATCTTTCAGTTGCAAATAAAAAATCATCTTCTTTATCATTAAGATTAATAATAAAACTATCTGGTGTCCTAATTCCTAGTTTTCTTGCTGTCAGCAAACATAACTGTTCATTAGCAACAATCTTTTTTAACCTTACATGGCTCTGCTTTAATATATGTGTACTTGGTGCCAGTCCCGCTGGCTGATACCATTCATTATTATTCCTGTCATAATATAATCCGGTCTTTCCTGATGCCCCAGCCAATGATAAATGTGATTTAATAACCAGTTCCGCTGACTTAGTTGCACCTTCTCTTGCAAATTCCAGCAATTCTTCATGTGATAATAATCTGTAAGAAGATTCTGTTATATTCATATCACCTTCTACTATTCTTATTGCTCCCAGACACTCGCTTCCTAATTCTGAAAGAACTGATATATAATCATTTTCATCAACATGAAGCCAACCCGCAACACACCTTCTTGTATATCCTTCTGGTAAAAGACTTTCAAAAAAGCATCGTGTTCTTTCTGGTGAAAAGCTTCTTTCATCAAGCGGTAAACTGATTGATATTGCTCTTGAAGATTTATCTTCTATATATTCCTCTGAATATGAAAATACAGCATCGTCAGAATTATGCCCTGTAATACTGCCAACATTAATCATATTTCCATTACATTCAATATATACCTCTAAATTTCTCATTATCTCCCCCTTACATCAATATTGATATCAAGTCCAAGAATCGAAATTAACTGTATTACCTTGCCAATCTCAACAGTCGGCTTACCTCTTTCCACATCTGATATAAAACTTACACTAAGACCAGTATATTCCGACAAAAATGCCTGCGTATACTTTAATTCTTTTCTCCTGTTCCTGATTATATTTCCCAGTTCTTCTGAATCAGTTATTTTCATGATAATCACTCCAGCATTAAAATAAGCCGTACGGCTCTATTATACATATTCTCTCATAAATAAAGCCGAGCGGCTTTATTTTGATAAATATAGTATAATATTAGCCGTACGGCTTTGTCAATTTCCCTTTTTACTTAATTTTAGTTTCATAATCTTATACCGGCAGATTCTTCATACTCTCAAGACTTATAACAAGTGTTGATGTATTATGAAGAAGTGCTGAAGTTGTAGGCTGTATGACGCCCGTTACACCAAGTGCAATAAGTGCGGAATTGAATCCGACAATCACACGGTAATTTCTGTTAATCTTCTTAATCAGACTGTCACTTAATTTCTTAAGCATAAGTATCTGGTTAAGATCATCTGCGCCGACAGTGATATCTGCAATCTCTCTTGCAATCTCAGCACCATCACTTATGGCAATACCTACATCTGCTGCTGAAAGCGCTGGTGAGTCATTAATTCCATCACCAATCATAATTACCTTTCGTCCGGCTGCCCGCTCTTTCTCTACGAACTTAGCCTTGTCTTCTGGGAGAACCTCTGAATAATATTCAGTAACTCCAACCTTTCTGGCAATAGAGGCGGCTGTTCTTTCACTGTCTCCGGTCATCATGACAACCTTTGATATTCCAGCCTTCTTAAGCCCTTCAATAACCTTCGGTGCTTCTTCTCTTAATGGATCAATTATGCATATAACTGCTGCAAGCTGACCGTTAATTGCCATATAAAGATGTGAGCAGTCATCTGGAAGACTGTCAAATAACTCCTGCTTTCCTGCTGGAATTACACATGCCTCATCCTCAAATACAAAGTGATGGCTTCCTATGATAACCTTGCTTGTATTGATAAATGTTGATATTCCATGTGCAACAATATATTCAACCTTAGAATGCATCTCTTCGTGCATAAGGTTTCTTCTGCCAGCTTCATTAACAACAGCTTTAGCCATTGAATGTGGAAAATGCTCCTCAAGACACGCAGCTATTCTTAACAGCTCATCTTCCGGCATTCCGTTAAATGAATATACCCTGCTTACTGTTGGCTTAGCCTTTGTAAGTGTACCTGTCTTATCAAATACGATAGTATCCGCTTCAGCAATTGCCTCTAAGAACTTACCGCCCTTGACTGTTGCACTCGCCTGACTTGCCTGTCTTATTGCTGCAAGTACCGTAATAGGCATAGCAAGCTTCAATGCACATGAGAAATCAACCATAAGTATTGACAATGCCTTAGTAGTATTTCGTGTTAACAGATATGTAAGTGCAGTTCCGCCAAGTGAATAAGGTACAAGCTTATCTGCAAGATGCTCTGCTTTTGACTCAAGACCTGATTTTAACTTCTCAGATTCTTCAATCATCCTGACAATCTTGTCATATTTGCTTGAGCCTCCGGCACGCTTAACCCTGAATACTATCTCGCCCTCTTCTACTACAGTTCCTGCAAATACAGAAGTTCCCTCACCTCTTCTTACAGGCTCAGATTCTCCTGTAAGTGAAGCCTGATTAACCATAGCCTCACCACTGATAACAGTTCCATCAAATGGGATTACATTACCCATCCGGATTATTACATTATCTCCGTCCTTAACATCTTTCACAGATACCTGTACTTCTGCATCATCTGTCTTTAACCAGACCTTATTAACGTTAAGTGACATCGTTCTTGCAAGGTCGTCAACCGACTTCTTGTGTGTCCAGTCCTCTATTATCTCACCTATACCAAGAAGAAACATTACTGAACCAGCTGTATTAAAGTCTCTTCTTAAGATAGAAACTCCTATTGCAGTTGCATCAAGAACTGGCACTTCAAGTTTTCTTGCAAGCAGTGTCCTGATTCCTTTATAAATGTACTTCATTGAAGATACCGTTGTTAATACCGCACATACCGGTGCCGGAATAAACAATTTCTTAGTCATTCTCCACAACACCTGATCTGCCAGCTTTTCAGTATAATGAGAATTGATTGCTCTTCCTGATGTTGCAAGAACATCTTCAGGAACCTCTACATTGCTGTATCTGAACTTAGCAATAGCTTCAATCACAGTCTTTCTTGAACATCCGTACTCAACAACTGCATCAGCAGTTCTCTCATACACTTTGGCATTCGTGACGCCCTGCAGATTCTTAAGATAATACTGCAAGGTATCTGCCTGTGTAAAAGTCATGGCAGAAGCATCCATGTGAACACGGATTCTTCCGGGCACATCATGCTTTATTATGAATTTCATACTCTGTTACGCTTCCTCATCTTCATCTACTGAATCAAGTACAACTTCTTCTGTGTTATACTTTGTCTCATTGATTGTCTTAGCATCAGCATATATATCCTCGCAGTTTTCCTGAACAGTTGTAGCTGTCTTCATTATGCATGATTTAGCTCTTAAAACTGCTGCTGTACAGTTAGTGTAAAGCTTCTTTGCGTCCTTGCTTGTAAGAATCTTAATTCCAGCTGTTCCAAATAATACACCTGCTGCAAAAAGTCCTGGTTTCTTTAAGTTATTAATTTTCATACTGTGCTCCTCTCTGTCCATATTGGACAACAAATGTTTCTTAAGTTTGACGGTTATTATATTACACATTATGTAACATTTCTACATAAATCTACTTATTGAGAAATCTTCTCAATATAGCAAAAGGAGAGATGAAACAGTTTCACCTCTCCCTTATTAGTAAATATTATTTAACTGAAACTGCCTTTTTCCTGTCAACTACACTTGTTATCTTCTGATCCTTAATGTATCCGCAGGCTTCTAGCCCTGACTCAATAATTTTACTCCATTTGCTTTCTGATAAATTAATTGACGAATCATCGTTTAATCTTACAGTATAACCGCCATTATCATTCTCATCACAAGTTATCCTGTACATATTCTTACGGTTAATTGCACCTATTTCTTCCAGTGTATTAACCATTCTATATACAGTTGCAGCCCCAATCTTAGGATCCTTTTTTACTGCCTTGTAATAAATCTCTTTACAGCTTGAGCAGTCCTCTTCAAGAATTACATCAAGAAGCATAAGCCTCTGTTTAGTTATCCTGCAACCCTGCTGCTTGAGACGAGAAATAATAATGTCTTTGTCTTTATCAGGATTTCTGACCACCCGTTACCTCCTTTTAATGGCAGTGGCCTTTGCATTTACCGCAGTCGCCACCACATGTGAACGATTTACCGTTTTTCTTGTCGTGTACCATACTGCGTACAATAAGCGCAACTATAATCACTAATATAACTCCTACTATAATTGTTCCCAGCATAATTACACCTCCGATAATATATCATTTAATTACTTTGTTGCATTTAAAAGCTTCTTAGAATCAACCTTTAATGTCTTACTTTCCTTATATGGTCTGAATAACAGATAAATGAAGCCAACAATTATAAGAATTGCGATTACCGTGAATACATTAAATGCTGTGTCGCCAGTAATAAGACCAGCAATCTGGTTAATTACAAGACCTACAAGGTAAGCATATCCACACTGGTATCCGATTGCAATCCAGAACCACTTAGTGTTGTTCATCTCTCTCTTAATAGCACCCATTGCTGCGAAGCAAGGAGCACAGAGAAGATTAAATGCAAGGAATGCATATCCGCTTACTACTGTAAATGTAGCTGCCATGTTAGCATATACTGTTCCCTCACCTGCTGAGTAAAGGATACCCATTGTACCAACGATATTCTCCTTAGCAACAAGACCAGTAATAGAAGCAACAGTTGCCTGCCAGTTACCAAATCCTAAAGGAGCAAATATCCATGCGATTGCCTTACCAATTCTGCCAAGAATAGAGAAGTCAATCTGATCATCTGCAAGCATTGTAAATGTTCCATCAACAAATCCGAAGTATGTTGTAAACCAGATAATGATTGTTGAAAGTGTGATGATTGTTCCGGCCTTCTTGATGAATGACCATCCACGCTCCCACATGCTTCTTAATACTGTACCAACTGTTGGAAGATGGTATGCTGGAAGCTCCATAACGAATGGTGCCGGATCTCCAACGAATAACTTTGTCTTCTTTAAGATGATACCTGAGCAGATAATTGAGAATATTCCAAGGAAGTATGCTGATGGAGCAACCCATGGAGCACCATCAAAGATAGCTCCGGCAACCATTGCTATGAATGGAAGCTTAGCTCCACAAGGAATAAATGTTGTTGTCATAATTGTCATCTTACGGTCTCTGTCGTTCTCAATTGTACGTGAAGCCATGATACCAGGAACACCACAACCTGAACCGATAAGCATTGGAATGAATGACTTACCTGAAAGACCGAACTTACGGAAAATTCTATCCATAATGAATGCTATACGTGCCATATAACCGCAAGACTCAAGGAATGCAAGGAATATGAATAATACAAGCATCTGTGGAACGAAGCCAAGTACTGCACCAACACCGGCTACAATACCATCAAGGATAAGACCCTTTAACCAGTCTACACAACCAATTGCATCAAGTCCTGACTCAAGAAGCACTGGGATACCAGGAACCCATACACCATAATTAGCAGGATCTGGAGCTGCACCATCATTGTCTATACACTGTTCAATAGCTTCCTTAACACCAGCTGCATCTGTTGTCTCTGTTGTTACACTAAGATTTTCCTCATCTTCTACATCATAATCTAATGTAAGATTAGCTGGAACTGTGTTTTCAAGTTTCTTTAATGCTGCTACTGCTGCATCTGAATCATAATCATCAGCTTCTGTATCAATAGCATCTGCATACTCTTCACCTTTATCACCAAGACTGTCGATATATGCCCCGATGATTGCATCTGAATCACCATACTCATCAGCTACTTCTTCGTAAGCTGAAGTGCCAATTCCGAAGAGATGCCAGCCATCACCGAACACACCATCGTTAGCCCAGTCTGTTGCCCATGTACCAACTGTTGTAACTGATACATAGTATACGATGAACATTACAACTGCAAATATTGGAAGTGCTAAGAATCTGTTAGTAACTATTCTATCAATCTTATCTGATGTAGAAAGCTTCTTCTCAGACTTCTTTGCAAAACATCCACTGATAATTGAAGATATATATGTATATCTTTCATTAGTGATAATACTTTCTGTATCATCATCAAATTCTTTCTCAAGAGTCTCAATCTCAGCTGAAACATCTGGAACATTCTTCATAAGGACTTTAATCTTATCATCCTTCTCAAGAAGCTTGATAGCAAAGAATCTCTTCTGTTCTTCAACAATATCAAGACCAAGCTTATCTTCTACTGCAGATATAGCTGCCTCAACCTTATCATCAAACTTGTGAGCAATTGTATTGAGCTTCTTGCTCTCTGCAAGCTTAACAGCCTTCTCTGCTGCTTCCTTAATACCAGTTCCCTTAAGAGCTGAAATCTCAACAGCTTCACATCCAAGGTTCTTTCCTAACTTGGCAAGGTCAACCTTATCTCCGTTCTTTTCCATGATATCGACCATGTTAACAGCCATAATAACTGGAATACCCAGTTCCATAATCTGTGTTGAAAGATAAAGGTTTCTTTCAATATTAGTACCATCAACAATATTGATGATTGCATCAGGTCTTTCGTTAATAAGATAATTTCTTGCTACTACCTCCTCAAGAGTATAAGGAGAAAGTGAATAAATACCTGGTAAATCCATGATAGTTACATCTTTATGTCCCTTTAATTTACCTTCCTTTTTCTCAACTGTAACACCTGGCCAGTTACCAACGAACTGATTAGAACCGGTCAAAGCATTAAACAATGTTGTTTTACCGCAGTTTGGATTACCTGCTAATGCAATTTTAATTGACATTTGACTACCTCATTTCTTTTATATAAATGCTAATGCATTTGCTAACAAACATTTGACAATTCTTACATTAATTAGATTATGCTAACCTGCATGTAAAAAAAATCAGCCTACCTCTATCATCTCGGCATCGGCTTTACGAAGCGATAATTCATAGCCTCTTACTGTAACCTCTACAGGATCTCCCAAAGGTGCTACCTTTCTTACATAGACTTCAACTCCCTTAGTAATTCCCATATCCATAATTCTTCTCTTAACCGGACCATCACCATTTAACCTGGTAACTTTAACAGTCTGGCCTACAGATACATCTCTTAAAGTCATAGTTTATCTCCTTCTTATTTTAGTTTTATATAAGAACTGGCATATTCAGTCCTTTATACCATAATTTTATTAGCCATATCTTTTCCTATGGCAACTCTTGATTCCTTAATGTTAACAATGACATTACCGCCAGCTTTAGAAACAACTGTTACTACTGCTCCCGGAACGAATCCAAGATTCTCAAGAAAACGTCTTATTTCTTCCTTTCCACCAATCCGCTGGATTGTGTATGGAGTTCCTTCATCAATCATAGTTAATGGCATAAGCTCATCTCCTCTTTTTAGCATATTGATAATGTTTTTCATTACCACCTCGGTTAGTATATTCTAATGGTCATTAGATGTCAACAACTTTTGTTATATTTTTATAATATTTTTTAGAACAATTTAACCCCTGATTGATATAACCAACCAGGGGGCAAAATGTGCAATCTTTTCAATATATTACAGGCAATAAATAATTATGCTAACGCTGCCCCAAGTTTTTTGCAGTTTTCAACAGCATCATCATCTGGTGCTTCCTGACAGATTACGCTGTCTGTTGCAAGAACAGCACCTGCAGCCTTACTTCTTTCTTCCCAGTCAGCCATCCATTCGCCGCTTCCCCATCCATATGAACCAAAAAGTGCAATTTTCTTACCGCTAAGACTTCCTTCTACCTCTGTGAACATTGGCTCAAACTCTGATTCTTCGAGATTCTCTGCTCCCATTGCCGGGCATCCGAATGCGATTCCATCATATTCAGCAACCTTTTCTGAATTAAAATCATTTGCCACAAGTACATCAACCTCTGCTCCGGCTCCTTTAGCACCTTCTGCAACTGCGTTAGCCATTGTCTCTGTATTACCTGTTCCGCTCCAATAAACTACTGCTACTTTACTCATTATCCAATCTCTCCTTTTTTACTTTTTATATGCTTAAACCGTTAATGCAGATATGCTTCTGCCTCGGTCAAAGACTCTTAAATATACTTCTGTGCATTTTCTGTAACGTGCAAACATCTTCTGGCTAAATGCCTCATCACAATACACCTTCCATACCCCACAACATTTGTAATTACAGCCCTTTTGTCTTATAAACTGGATTACATCTTCCACCGGGTAACTTAAGAACAATCCTATTTCATGTGGAAAGCATGTGTTCTCCCCCACTCTCTGTTTAAGATGCTTGATGCTTGCTCCAATTTTATAATCTGTATATCCAAATGTTTTCAGTACATTTTGTACTGCTGGCTGTGACAAATCCTTCTCTAATCTGTCAGGTCTGAACACATATAAAAGTGCACTCTTTTCATTTCGCTTTAAAAATGTAACATACACACCTTTGGCGTTAAGTTTTCTGTTTACACTTGCAAGCTCTTTCCTAAAATCAGATATATTATCATATCTGTAATTAAAAAGGTTGCCCGTCTTTAATCCGGCAAGCGTCGGAGAACACTCTTTTATAACTTCCCGCTCAATTCTTCCCAATACATCTGTACAGACCATTTTTCTTTCCCTTCCATATTGCACTTTATCCTCTTCTTTATCAGCATGCCCTGCTTTCGCTTAAATATGTTTCTAAAACACTTGTAAGCGATGCCGCACTGCTTGAATGTGTTCTTACTATATTTACATCATTCTTCTTAGCCTCTGTAACAGCTGATAAAACCATCTTATGAGAAACCGTATTAGTAAACAGTATCATAAGATCGGGTGTTCCAATCTGCTTGGAAAATCCGCTTTTTTCCTTAACAAATACCTTCGCCTTGCAGCCGTGTTTCTTACATATCTGCTGATACTGGCGTTCCATACATTCATTTCCACCAATAATAACTACGCTCATATTCTCATCCTTTCATTTACCTTACTCTTGTTAGCTTTGTCTAACCCGTATTTATAAAATAACGGGTATCCTAACTGGATACCCGTTACATCAGTTAGCTTTAACTAACTATTAAAATATCATCTTTCTATATAGCTGTCAATACATTTTTACAAATTATCTGTCAAATGGTGCATCGTCATCATTATTGTCAAGGTCATCAATATCCGCTTGACCATCTGAATGGTCATGACCGTCAATCATATTCTCTCTATTGACAACTCTCTTGATATCTCTCTGCTTCTCCACAAGATCTGATAATAGCTCCTTAGTAGCCCTAGGTCTCTTGATATTCTTAATCTCAAAGTCACCCATTGTCTTGTCTCCAGAGCATACTTTAATAGTTCCTACTCCGACAAGTCTCTGCATGAATGAGCGCTCCAATGAAATATCCATAATACGATACAGTCTTACCTCATCATCTTTAACGCTGAAAAATCCTTTACTTATAAAGAATCTATCCTTAGATACACTGTATCTTGTAAATGACCATGGAAGTCCGAGGAAGAGAATTCTCTTCCTGTCCTTCCATAATATATCTGTGCTTACTTTATCTCTTGCCATAATATCCCCCTCCAATTCTAATGGCACAATGCTGACATATTCTATGCATTACTTGAAGTACTTAACACCTGATTCGAATATCTTAATATCCTGCTCACCATATATATTAATAGCAACACTGTCACCGCGTCTCTCAGAATGTGCCATCTTACCAAAGCATCTTCCGTCTGGGCTTGTGATACCTTCAATAGCCATGTATGAACCATTGATATTCCACTCTTCATCCATAGATACATTACCGTCAAGGTCACAGTACTGTGTAGCAACCTGTCCGTTAGCAAAGAGCTTATCAAGCCATTCCTTAGGAGCAACAAATCTTCCTTCACCATGTGAAGCTGGGTTGCAGTATACTCCGCCAAGTTCAGCATTAGCAAGCCATGGGCTTAAATTGCTGACAACCTTAGTATATACCATCTTAGATATATGACGGTTAATTGTATTAAATGTAAGTGTAGGTGACTGTGCATCCTGTCCTGTAATCTTACCATTAGGTACAAGACCAAGCTTTATAAGAGCCTGGAATCCATTACAGATACCAAGTGCAAGACCATCTCTCTCATTAAGTAGCTTCTCAACTGCTTCCTTCATCTTGGCATTACGGAATGCTGTCGCAAAGAACTTGGCAGAACCATCTGGTTCATCACCTGCTGAGAATCCACCAGGGAACATAATAATCTGTGCCTGGTTAATAGCCTTCTCAAATTCATCTACAGACTCTCTGATACTCTCAGCGTCAAGGTTCTTGAATACCTTAACGATTGTATCAGCACCGGCTCTTTCAAATGCCTTGGCACTATCGTACTCACAGTTAGTTCCTGGGAATACCGGGATAAATACTGTTGGCTTGGCAACCTTATTCTTGCATACATGTACGCTTGGTGCTTCATATAACTTGCTTTCAACCGGTGTAGTTTCCTTAGAAGCCTTAGTTGGGAATACACCCTCAAGGGTATCAGCCCATACGCTTAATGCTTCTTCTACATTAATTGAAACTTCCTTGTATGTGAACTTACCATTATCCTTAACAGTACCAACCTTAGTATAAGCTGTAGTAATCTCACTAAGCTTGTCTGCTGGAACTTCTGCAACGATACAGCCATAAGCTGGTGCAAAGAGGTCATCTTCCTTAACGTCTGCGCTGATCTCAAAACCTAACTTATTACCAAATGCCATCTTGCTGAGCGCTGGCACAAGTCCGTTAGCATCAAGAACATATGCAGATACGATTGCCTTCTTCTGGATAAGCTCATGTATTGCACTGTAGAGTGCCTTAACCTGTTCGAAATCTGGAAGATCATACTGATTCTTCTTAATATCAAATCTGACTAATACATCACCATCATTCTTAAGTTCAGGAGTAATAATATCTCCTTCCTTAGCTACATCAATAGCAAATGAGCAGAGTGTTGGTGGAACATCAATATGTTCAAATGTTCCTGACATACTGTCCTTACCACCGATTGATGGAAGTCCGAATCCCATCTGTGCTTCATATGCGCCAAGAAGTGCAGCAAATGGCTGGCTCCATCTTTCTGGATCTTCTGTCATTCTTCTGAAGTATTCCTGATATGTGAATCTGATCTTACTGAAATCACCACCGGCAGCAACAATCTTAGCTACAGAATCTGTAACAGCATATATTGCTCCATGATATGGGCTCCATGATGAAAGATATGGATCAAATCCATAAGACATCATAGTTACTGTGTCACATTTACCCTTAAGCACTGGGAGCTTTGCAACCATGCTCTGTGTCTCTGTAAGCTGATATTTACCACCATATGGCATATATACTGAACCGGCTCCGATAGAACCATCAAATCTCTCAACAAGTCCCTTCTGTGAGCATTCGTTAAGGTCTGCTAAAGTCTTTAACCACTTACCGCGTACATCTGTAACCTTAACCGGCTTAAGGTAATCGTCTTCCTGTGAAGGAATATCAACTACAACCTTAGTCTCCTGATGAGCACCATTAGTATCAAGGAATGCTCTTGAAATATTAACGATATCCTTGCCTCTCCAGTTAAGAACAAGTCTTGGTTCTTCTGTTACAACAGCTACCTCAACTGCCTCTAAGTTCTCCTCAGCAGCATACTGAAGGAATTCCTTAACATCCTTAGGATCAACTACAACAGCCATTCTCTCCTGAGACTCTGATATAGCAAGCTCTGTTCCATCAAGACCTTCATACTTCTTAGGAACTTTATCAAGATCTACCTTAAGACCTGCTGCAAGCTCACCAATTGCAACGGATACACCGCCTGCACCAAAGTCATTACATTTCTTAATAAGCTTAGTAACCTCTGGTCTTCTGAAGAGTCTCTGCATCTTACGCTCTGTAGGAGCATTACCCTTCTGAACCTCAGCACCACAATCCTCAATAGACTTCTCTGTATGAACCTTAGATGAACCTGTAGCTCCGCCACATCCATCTCGTCCTGTTCTTCCACCAAGAAGAATAATGATATCTCCCGGGTCAGAATTCTCTCTCTTAACTGCACTTCTTGGAGCAGCAGCTATAACTGCACCAATCTCCATTCTCTTGGCAACATAATCAGGATGATAGATTTCTTTAACATATCCTGTAGCAAGTCCGATCTGGTTACCATATGAACTGTATCCGTGAGCTGCACCTGTGACAAGCTTTCTCTGTGGAAGCTTTCCATGAATTGTCTCTGATACCGGAACAGTAGGGTCTGCTGCACCTGTAATTCTCATTGCCTGATATACATATGTACGTCCTGACAATGGATCTCTTATAGCACCACCTAGACAAGTTGCTGCGCCACCAAATGGCTCAATCTCTGTTGGATGGTTATGTGTCTCATTCTTAAAGTTAACAAGCCATTCCTCTGTCTTTCCATCGATCTCAACCGGAACAACAATTGAGCAGGCATTAATCTCATCAGATTCTTCCTGATCAGCTAACTTGCCCTCAGCCTTTAACTTCTTAGCACCCATAAGTGCAAGGTCCATAAGGCATACGAACTTGTCCTTACGGTCCTTATATATTTCTGCTCTGTCTGAAAGATACTTGTTATATGTAGCTTCCATAGGGGCTTTGTAGAATCCGTCCTTAAACTTAACATCTGTAAGCTCTGTTGCAAATGTTGTGTGACGGCAATGATCTGACCAGTATGTATCAAGTACTCTGATTTCAGTCATAGAAGGATCACGCTTCTCAACACCAGCAAAATGCTCCTGAATGAACTTAAAATCCTTAAATGTCATGGCAAGTCCTAAAGAATCATATAATTCCTTTAACTTATCCTCTGGCATATCCTTGAATCCGTCAAAATAAATAACATCAGCAGGAGTCTTGAACTCAGTAACTAAAGTTTCTGGAATATCCTCTGCTGCCTGTCTTGAATCAACAGGGTTAATGCAGTGTTCCTTAATCCTGTTCTTCTCCTCATCAGTAACAGTTCCTGTCAATACATAAGTTACAGCAGTCTTGATAACTGGTGTCTCATTCTCATTAAAGAACTTAACACACTGTTCTGCAGAATCAGCTCTCTGGTCGAACTGTCCTGGAAGATACTCTACAGAGAACACGAAATCATCCTTTCCCGCTGGAAATGTTCCCTCATAAACATCATCTACCGGTGGCTCAGAAAAAACAGTAGTAAGTGCTTTCTTATATGTTTCTTCTGAAAGATTCTCAATATCATAACGGATAAGAACTCTTACATCTGTAATAGTCTTTATTCCAAGATATCCTCCTATCTCCTCAAGTAATTCTTTCGCATTAACTGCAAATGGTTTCTTTTTCTCGACAAAAACTCTCTTTACGCCGCTCATATCTTCCTCCTGAGATTAGTTATATTAATTATTAATATTTAACCATTGTATCACAATAAAACATATTTTCAAACAACTATTCATGCATTCTTCTTATTATCTTGTAAACAACCTGATTACCCATTACGGTAGGACCTGTATGTGCGAAGAAAACAATACCGTCTGTCTGTGATATTATCTCACTCTTAACAGTACCCTCGCATGGATCAAGAATCTGTGCAATAAGTTCTCCATGATATACAGGGTCACCCGGCTCTTTAAGTCTCTTGTAAAATCCTGCATCATAAGTCTTGACTGCCATAAGGTCAAATTCGTTGATAACACTTGCAATATATCCACTGTGATTGTTGTACTTAAGAATACCCATTCTGGTTAAAAACCTGAGAACAGATGACACAGCCTGTCTTGCAGACTTCTCATCAATCATATCTGTGCTGTTAGTATATATTGAAAATGCATTAGTACCATTCATCTGCCAGTTATAATTTAGTGTCACTGTATCCATTGGCTTCGGCTTTCTAATAACAACGTACTGAAGTCCGAACAGATTGGCAAGACTTGCACTCTGAAATCCTGTATCCATCATCTTTACATGAGGAATAAAATCACCCGGCATATAAAAGCTCGCAAAATGTATGCCATAACTGTAACCCTTAATTCTGTCAAAAAGTGTTCCTGCTATCTGATTGGTTGTATCTCCATTAACATCCCCAGGAAAAGCCCTGTTAATATCAGAATTATCTGTAGGCCAGAATCTCTTTCCTACATTCATGGAAAATCTGTTAACAGATGGGATAACAAGAATCTCATGATTGTGTGATATTGCACCATGAGCCTCAAGCTCTTTAAGTGCTTTAACAAGCTGCGAACATATATACAGCTGCTGTATCTCATTTCCTCTTAATGCACCAACAATACATGCCGACTTCTCACCGCCGCCGAATCTGTAGCCTTCTATCTGATAATCTTCTCTATATATACCCTTTAAAGAATAAATAATCTCTTTCTTCATTATCTGCCACCATAAACTCTTGCTATAAGAGCCCCCTTATGTACCACCGGATTCTCTCTTAATGTAAATATAATTCCATCTGTAGGCGATTCAATTCTCTGGATTATTCTTCCCTCAATAGGTTCGATAATATCTCCTATATGCGTTCCAATTCCAATCCTTCCCATAGAATCAACTGCTGATACGAATATTCCGCTTTCCTTAGCGGTAAGAAATGTAACCTCACCTTCTGTAGAAATAATAGGTTCATTCACTTCTTTTGGCTCATCATCCCATATTCCCATATGAGACATAAGGTTAAATATACCATCAACAATATCCCTGCAATACTTTGGTGTAATTCTGTTTCCAACACCCATCTCCGTAACAAGAGTAGGCACCCCAAGATGGTTAAGACTATAGGCAAGAGTTGCATCAAGCACAGTAATAGACGAATATATCCACACAAACTGTGCATTCATCATCTTCGCATAAGGAAGAAGCTTTTCCTGCGTATCATCATTAATCCTTACCTGTGGCATCTCATTTACAAATATATTGCTTGAATGGATATCGATACACAAATCACTTCCAATAATATCTTCAATAATACCTGCTGCCACATATTCAGCCATCGCTCCATTATTATCCCCAGGAAACACCCTGTTCATATCAAGGTCAAACATAGGAATTCCTCTTGAACCTGTATCAAGTCCAAGAGGATTAATATCTGGATAAATGTCTACAATTCCTTTAAGCTTATTCTTCTCTCTCTCAATTCTTCTGATAATCTCATAGCAGATATACTGTCCGTCAAGTTCATCCCCATGAGTACCTGTAACTATAGAAATTCTTGGCATATCAATGCCGTTTCCTTCATTCGTAAGCCTGTTCTTTCTTACTACCAGCCTTTCATGCACCGGCAATTCCACCGAAACAACTTCTTCTATCATAATACTCTCCCTGTAATATACTTATTCATCATAATCACTAAGAATAATCGTGCTTGGCGTCTTCTTAACAATAATATGTGAAAATACAGAACTTGGCATATAAGTCTTATCATCCATATATACCCTGCTTCCCGGATATATATGATTCTTTACTTTAACAACTGCTCTCTCTGAATCTCTTATAAGATTGTATAATGCCTTGCTCTTTTCTTCAAGCTTGGCTTTCTGAGCCATCTTTACAATCTTTGACTGGGTAACTCTCAATGCCATTTTACTATCATACTTTTCAGGCATGTTCTGTTTAATCATCTCAAACTTCTTATTAGCCATTTCAAAAGTTTCAATCTGTCCGTCCACTTCCTTAAGCTCCATAATAAGTTCTGCATATTCTTTTCTGATTTCTTTGGTCGAACCAACCCTCAACAAAGTCTTTACATTGCTTTCATGTCCACATGATGTAGTACTGATTCCCATAACACCAGTTACATCACCACCTATAATAGAACCTATGGGTCCCTCAACAAATACCCTGCCATATGTAAGCACCCTGCAGTTAAGAATATAATTACACTGTAAGTCTCCTTTGGCAATAACCTCTGTATTCTCAAAAAATCTGCCAGATATATTTCCCCCTGCCTCGATCTTTCCTGAATTCTTAGTATTAACGCCATCCTTTAATACAATATCTTTCCCAGCAATAAGTGTTGCTCCCTCAATGAAGCCTCCAACATATATACTTCCCATGGCATGAACTGTTACACCACTTCTCACACTACCCGTAATATTAACATCCCCATTAAAGTCAATATTACCCATACTCATGTCAAGATTACCATTAACCTCATACACATTAACAACACTTAAATCATAGTTGCAGTATTCTATCTTTCCAGATATTGCAGCATAAGTTTCTTTCCCATCCTCAGATGTCTTAAAGCCCTTACCATGCAGTCTTGGCTTTGGTTTTCCTGGTTTAGGCACAAGCAGCTTCCCGCATATGTCGAAGCCAAATTCCCCTTTAGTCGGCTCATGATATCTTGCCAGCAGATCCCCCTCATTAACCTTTTCAAATCTCTTCTGGTTAAAATAATCAATAGAACCATCTTCTCTTACTGTTGGTCTGTTGTTATTAATATTATCAGTATCAAAAAAGAATTCATAATATCCGTCTTTTCCTGTATTTACAGGCTTACCAACAGCAATTTCAACAGGCTGGTCATATATTTTTTGTGAAATCATCCATCGAATTTTTTCTTCATCTATTCCCGTCTTAATTCCATTAAGCGATAGCTTATTCATGACTTCATCATATGTATATCCTTCATCACATTTGCCAAGCCTGACTGATGCGCTCATATTATCATCTGCAATATATACATAAACCTCATGTAACTCGATATCATCTATATCAGCTGTTTCATTAACTATTTCTGTATTGCTCATGCTGTTCCCCCTTTCCGAATGTCTTATCCATTCATTATCAAAACACTGTACTGTAATAGCTGCATCTTAACATCCATACTTAAGCAGCCCATCCAGATTACTTCCCCTCTCAAGTGCAAGTCTTATCTTCTCCATCTCTTTAAAGGTATATCTTGGATCAGCATATAAAGAAACATCTACACCGCTTGTAAGTCCCATAAGAATTTCCTGTGACTGCAATTCATTAAGTGCAGGCTTCTCGTCATTCCATTTATCAGAAATTCTGTGTCTTGCCTCTTTCATGCTTACCGCATCAATAAACGGATCTGCATATTCAGAAACATCTATTCCTTCTTCAAGTCCAAGTCTTATCTGCTTCATCTGTCCTGATGAAAATCCAACCATGTTATACGGAGTAACATCTATCCCCTCCTCAAGTCCAAGTCTGATCTGTTCCATCTGTTCCCCATTATATTCATGAAGCAGATACTTAGTTATGTCGACACAGCTGTGTATTCCCAGCCTTATCTCATTGAGCTGATATTCATCATAATTATCCTCAACAAAAAATGTAAGGTCAATCTCTTCTTTTTTTGCAAGTCTTATCTGTCTTAATACCTCTCCTGAATAACCAAGCTTTGCATACCTGGTCAGATCATAATTAAGCTCTGATGCAAGCCTTATCTCTCTCATAACAGAATGACTGAACTTAGGATTACATATATCATCCATATTAATTCCGCTACGCACAGCCTGCTTCAGTTCTTCCATCTGCATATAATCATACTGTGCATCTGCAAATCTGCTTACATCAAGTTTTTCTTCCAGACCAAGTCTTAATGCTTTCATCTGGGCAGCGTTAAATTCCTCTTTGCAATACACACTCACATCAACGCCATTCTCAATTCCTCTGATAATCTCAATAGTCTGTAATTCATCAAATCCCAGAGACTGCCAGACCTGCTTGTCTACAGTTTTGTTTTCTATATTCTTATTAATCTCTTCCACGTTCTGCATAAGCCCATCTCCCATAATCAAACCAAATCATCATATATCCGGACCTTAATAATATCTGTCTAAATTTTATCACACATACAGTCCAACTACAAGTTCTAACATTGTACATTTTTTATCAATGCCCTATATATCCTGTTCCGTCCAGAAATCCTTAATACATTTATAAGCATTACCCAGACTGACTGGAAATATCCTGTTCCACTCCCTAGGATACATACGCTCATATTCACCAGTCATAAATCTGTCATCCAGAAGTGCAATAACTCCCTTATCCGTATCCGTCCTTATAACCCTTCCTGCTGCCTGAAGCACCTTATTCATTCCCGGAATAACATAAGCATACGAATATCCATTTTTGCCAAATTCATCAAAATAATCCCTTAAAATGTTGCGCTCCCTGCACACCATCGGAATCCCCGTTCCGACAATTACAGCACCTATAAGGCTCTCATCCTTTAAGTCAATTCCTTCGGAAAATATTCCTCCAAGCACACAGAAGCCTGCAAGTGAAGCCCCTTCTGGAAGTTCCTCGTAAAATGCTGATAAGAAATTTTCCTTGTCAGCCTCCTTCATAAACCTTCCCTGCACAAGCACATTTACACAGCTTTCTGGTAAAAATGTATCTTCTCCACCACATTCGACCACATTAACACCATTTTCCCACCTGAAGCACTCAAGAACACTCTCCATGTAAGAATATGACGGAAAGAACACCATATATCTGCCGCTTCTGCCAGAAATCATATGCATAATATAATCATGTACCTTGGCATATTCCCTTGCATTTCTTCTTGTATAACGGCTTGTCACATCAGTTGCCACAACAATTCTCTTATTATCAGGTTCAAAAGAAGAATGTGCATACACCGCTCTTTCTGATACATCACCTGAAAGCATTTCCTTAAAATAATTAACCGGAAGCAGCGTTGCTGAGAAGAATACCGTGCTTCTGCCCTGTGAAAGTCTCTCACTTATGTTACCTGACGGGTCAACACAGTACAGATGTACAAGAAAGTTTCCATCATTATCATGCTCGTTATAATAGACATATTTTTCATCAGCACAGTCATACATATTAAGAAAATGTCTCACTGCAAAGAAAAACTCGAGCAGCTCGTTAGTCACAGGTTCACCCTTATGCCTTTCCATAAACTTCTGCATAAGTCCCATGACACGCTCAAGGCTGGCTGGAAATGTTCCAAGACCACTCACAACCATGAATGTATCGCACTGTCTTTTATATTCGAGCAACTGCTTGTTACATTTGTCAAGTGCGCCTGCAAGCCGTTTGTCCATCTCCTTGACAAGCTTCTTAGCTGCAAGAAAATCTTCTTTTTTCAACACTGCACTGTACATTTCTCTTGCCCTGTCCACAAGATTGTGTGCTTCATCCACAAGAAACACATAATCACCCTTCGCACCATTGCCAAAATACCGCTTAAGCGACGCATCCGGGTCAAATACATAATTATAATCACATATAATTCCATCACACCAGTACGAAACATCAAGCGACATCTCAAACGGGCAGACATTATGTCTGTTGGCATATTCCATGATATTATCTCTTCCGATAACCATCTGGCTCGTTATAATGTCGTACACAGCATCATTAATCCTGTCAAAATGCCCCTTGGCATAAGGACATGCCACGGGGTTGCAGTTGCGCTCATCAAGTGGACATATTTTGTCCTTCGCTGTAAGAGTAACAGTTCTTATATGAAGCCCGTTATCCCTCAGAATGGCATAAGTATCCTCCGCAACAGTCCTTGTTATAGTCTTTGAAGTCAGGTAAAATATCTTATCTGCCATCTGCTGACCAAGTGCCTGCACAGCCGGGAACACAGTAGACAGCGTCTTTCCGACACCTGTAGGTGCCTGAATATACAGATTCTCACTATCTTCAATAGCCCTGTATACACTCACGCACAGATTCTTCTGCCCCTCCCTGTATTCATAAGGAAACTTAAGTTCTCTGATTGATTCCATCCTTTTTAGTCTTTCATCAAATGTATAATCAGTCCATCTCTTAAAGCCTGTAATCAGCTTATTAAACCACTCTTCAATTCTTTCAAATGTATATTCTTCCAGAAACTTATTGACTGTCTCAGGTTCAGGAGTAACATAAGTCATCTGAATTCCAATCTTTGACAGCTTCTTCTGGCTTGCATATATATAGCCATACACCAGTGCCTGCGCCTTATGCACATAGACAGGTTCTTTCAGCAGGGAAACATCTGCCTGCATAGTCTTTATTTCATCAATTATTACATCGCTCTCCGGCTCTTTATTGCCATCCTCATCATAATTAATATCTGCAATAATACCGTCAGCCCTGCCTTCAACCTGTAATACATACTCAATCCCTAAGTCAGATACAAGCGGTATCTCAATCTTTAAAGGCACTTCTGCATGATACATAGTTCCCATGCTGTGCTGGATTTTCCTGTGAATCCTTGCCCCCTCCTGCATGATTTTCACATCATTGCTGCCTGTATTCCTGTTGTCAATATCACCTTCTGCACACATGAATTCCACAAGATTTCTTACAGATATTCGAAAGCAGTTTCCATTTACAGAGTACATACTATCTCCATTCAATAATGTTCTTCAATATCATATATATAGGCATTGCCTGTCTTTCCGACTCTTTTAACCTGTTCCATGTAATTAAGCATTGCAAGTACACTGGCAGCAGTCTGCCTGTCAATATGCGCTGCATTTGCAAAATCCGCTGAAGTAAAGTTCTTCTCAAGTCCCTCTGGTACAAACTGCATATAATCCTGTGGACAGTCCAGTTCAACTATCTTTCTTATTCCAACAGGAATGCGGTCATAACGCACACTTCCGCGCTTCTTATCGTAACTCCAGCCATTAAGAAGCTTATATTCTTCCATATCAATCAGCAGCAATGTAACCTTAAGATTCTGATTCTTTAAAAATGCTTTAATCTTATATAGTTCAAACATCGCATCATACACAGAACATCGCTTCGGAGACTTTCTTCTGGAAGTAATGTCCCCTGTTTCCGGCTCAATCCAGCTTAAATACTTCTCATATGGCATTGGATATACAACCCTCACCTGATATTCATTCAGGAACACTGACAACTTATCCCTTAACTTGTTAAGCTGCCTCGTCTGAATCTCAATTATCCCATGCTCATTATATATATCTGCAAAATAACCATCTATTGCAACCTCATGATTATCCTCATCGGGTTCATAATACATTTTTAGTACTGCATGCAGCGTCTTTTCCGATAAAGTGCCTATCCCCTTGTCATTGTGGCTCTTGCCGATTATCTTCTCTTTCGCCGCGTCAAAAGCCTGACTGTCTATATATTCAACTGGTTCTGCTGCAGATTTCTTTTTTGACATTGTGTACCTCATATCAGATATATGTTATCATTGATAACAAGTATCTTACGAATACCTAAAAAAATCAAGGCATTTACCGATATAACCTATATAAATCCAATTAAGAACAGGAGAAAAACATGATATCAATAAGCATGTGCATGATTGTAAAAAATGAGCAGGACATTCTTGCAAGGTGTCTTGATTCATACGCAGGAACTTATGATGAATTGATTATTGTAGACACAGGCTCAACTGACAATACCAAAGAAATTGCCGCTCACTACACCGATAAAATATATGATTTTGAATGGATAAATGATTTTTCAGCCGCAAGAAATTTTGCATTTTCCAAAGCTGGATGTGACTACATATTCAGTGCTGACGCAGACGAAGTGCTTAATGATACCAACAACTACGCATTAAGAGAATTGAAACATGTGCTTCTTCCAGAGATAGACATTGTTCAGATGTATTATGTCAATGCATCAGAATATAATTCTGTATACAATGCACACAAAGAACTCCGCCCGAAGCTTTTCAAAAGGCTCCGTCCATTCACATGGATTTCACCAATACATGAAACAGTACGGCTCACGCCAGTCGTATATGACAGTGACATTGAAATTCTTCACATGCAGGCGGGCGACCATAGTAAAAGAGACTTTTCAACATATTTCAAAGCATTTGAAAAAGGAGTCCACATTGAAGATTATGTAGTTACCATGCTGTGTAAAGAGCTTCTTATATCTGGTGAAGATTCCGACTTTATTGCTTTCAGTAATATATTTGAAAATGTTCTTTCCAAAGAAGGCAGAAGCAATGATTTAATGAAAGAAATCAACTGTATTCTTGCTAAGATATATATGGCAGATGGTGACACTGACTCATTCTTTAAGACCACTTTAAAAGCAGTTGCCGACAATCCTCCTGCTGAAATGTGTCTGATTCTCGGAACATTTTACATGAACCAGGCAGACTATGAAGAAGCTGTGCTGTGGCTGTATAATGCTGCATTTGAAACAGAAAGCATACTTGATGCGGCAAGCAGCGGAAACAAGCCTTTGTCTTTGCTTGGTAAATGTTATGAAAAACTTGCTGCAGCAACAGATGACCCATATCAGGCAGCCCAATATAACGAAATGTCAGCCGACTATTATAGTCAGGCAGAAAACTGGAAGCTTCCGGAAGAATAAAAAAAGCCTTAGGAAAATGTAATCTAAGCATCACATTTTCCCTAAGGCTTTTAAATTATTTACTTATCATCATCAATATCGAAAAGCTTCAGTTCCTCGACATCATTTTCCCCAGACTTATCATCACCATAGAAAATCTTGTCTGATACCTGGTCAATGTCCTCGTCTTCATCATCCTCATATTCCCCAAGATTATACTCATCAATCTCTTTCTCTGTATATGAATCAAGGTCAACGCCATCTTTTGATGCCATATTAAATACCTTCTTTACCTTAGAAAGCTTAGAACAAAGGATTCCCGTAACAACTGCAAATGCAGCTATTAAAACAGACAGAATTGATATAACAGCAATATAGCCCTTATTATTCGCTGGTTTTGTATCTTTTCCGGATGTATTTACCGTTCCGGTAATATCACCTTTGTCTATTGAATAAGCCTGTATTGTCGCATCGCTTATTCTGTATCTGAACCAGCCCTTTTCCCCAAGAGAGCTTACTCCATAAAACAGACAGTACTGTCTGTCCGAATCAATAAGCACCTGTACTTCTTTTCCATTCATAGTAAACTTAGTTAATGTATATCCAGACGGTTTATTAAGCGAATCTGTTATTGGAAGGACTACATATGTTATCTGTGGCTCATCAACTGTATTGTATGGTGAAAATGTTTTTGCTTTTTCATCATATACATAAAAACCACCATTGCCATTATCACTTTCTAGATACATAAGAATAAGACCTGTTTTAAGTCCTTTACCTACAATTACCTTACTACCATCATAGTCATATTCTTCTGTATCATAATCATCAGGCAGCTCATGTGTTGTATAATCCTGACTAATTGTGAATTTCTTTCCGTCTATAGTAACAATCCCTTCACTATTCTGTGTCTGTGATGAGCTTTCCTGCTGGACTTCTGTCTGTGAAGGTGCTTCAGTTGCCGTCTCCTGAGTAGTTTCTGGTCTTGTCGTATAAATTACATACTTTCTTACAGAACCGTCCTCTGCTGTAACTGTAATTGTAGTGGTATTGCTTCCCGGATCCATTCTTCTTCCACTTATAGATACCTTTGCCGCACCATCATTAGCAACAGCACTGACAACCAGTTCTTCAACATCTGAATCTACTGTAGCTTTATATGTTGTTGTCTCCGGTGAAAACGCTGGTGAAAGTGTTCCCGGACTTATCTGTAAAGATTTAAGCGCATTATCTGAAGAATAACTTGCTGGAGCTTTTGCTGTGACTGTTCCTGAAGAACTGCTAACCTGCGCTCTTTCACCATTTACAGATATCTTCGCATCTCCCGCAACCTTAAGTGTTGTTGTTCCTGCGGCAATAATTTCAAATTGCATTGATATTGATTCCGTAGAACCATAAGCTGATGCATCCAGAAGCGCAAACGATACAACACCGCTATTGCCTGAAGACACCGGTTTTATAATTGAATTATCATATGATACAGGTATTGCCGCCGCATCTATACTATCAGAAGCTGACACAGTAAGAGTAACTGTCACTTTATCTCCTACAGTTCCACTCACTGAACTGATTGATATTTTTGCTGTTTCATCAGCTTTCGCATAATTTACCGGAATCAGCATTATACTCATAACCAATATGTTTATAAAAGCAATTAACTTTTTTATCTTATTCATAATCATCCTTTCTAACAATAATTACTGACTTATATTTCCAATACCAAGAATATATCTTTTTACTACAGCAAAATCAAACAAATCAAGTTCTCCATCTTTATTACAATCCGCTGCTTTCCAATATATCCCTGATGGCTCAGAAATACCCAATAAAGCTCTCTTTATAAGCGCAAAATCAAATAAATCAATATCTCCGTCGCCATTTGCATCACCATATATAATAATCTCATATCTGCTGACCTCATTGCCAGAAGAATTATATGTTATAAGAATATCTCCTGTCCCAACAGTTCCGTCCTTTTCATTGCCATTCTTATTAAGAACCTTAGAATAAGCACCCTCCTGGTTTTTAATCTTATCAAGTACATCACTGACACTGCTTGAAACTGATATGCCACTTATATATTTTGTACTCTCGTCCACAGACAGATTTGTAGAAAATCCCGGATAACTTACGCTATTATCAGGTTTATCCGGTTCCGGATCTGGCGTAGGATCAGGTGCTTTATCATGTCTTACCACAGTTATTGTATAATCCTGTGTATCACCATTCGCCGCTGTAACTGTTATTTTAATATCATTACTTCCAACTGAAAGTTCATATTTTCCCAAACCACTTACATTTGCTGATGAATCAAGCGCAGAACCGCCAATATTCACTGATGATGTCTCATAATCAACAATAAAGCTGTATTCTGTTGTATACAGACTAAATGTTGGCGTCAGAGACCAGCCATCAACATACAGGTTCTTAAGTCTGTTATTAGGACTTCCATCTCCTGTCGGAATAGCACATACATTTTCAGGCATATTCTCATATACAGGTATCTTAAATACAAACGATATGCTTTCCTTATTACTGTCACTGTATCCCTGTGCGCTCTTAACAGATTCACTTCTCGGTGCCAGTATATTAGTCATATACTGATGTCCTCTTCCTGTCATATCGAACTTCTCATAATACAGAGTATCCTGACCTTTATTGATATAACTCTTGCCAATAAATATGGCACCACCAATTATAGATTTCATTCTCGTATTCCATGGTCTTAAAAGACTCGAATCCAATTTTGAAGCATATCTTAATCCATTCTGTACAGCAGTATACCCTCCACTTGGAGATGCACCTATATTATAATAATTGTAATAGCCACTATACCCTGACTGTGTTCCTGAAATACTGCTTCCATGTCCGTCATATCCCTGTTCCTGTAAAATTCTTGATGTAAGGTGATATGGACTGACTCCTGATTCCTGTCCTGCATATAACAGACCTGTTATATATGTATAGCTTCTTCCATTGTATGAAAGATCATGGCTTGAATTATCCATGAATGTACCATCTGTCATACTTTCAAGACCATCTGCATCCTGTACTGAACCATCGAATGCAAGATTCTCAAACATAAAAATATTGGTAGCATTAAGGAAATTCCTAGGATCAAGTGCATATTCAACAAGAGCAGATGACGCCTGAACCCAGCTTCCATCCAATCCCGTATATTCACCTGATTCCCAGTCATAACATCCGTCTGCCACTGATTTCCATGATGATACAGCCGAACCATGTATAAGGCTTCGTCCAATTACATTCTGGTTATCAACCACATCTGACCAGTCTTTTCCATTATGGTCTGCAACAAATACCCAGTTAGGATACTGTGCATGAAGCTGCCTTAAACTGTCCTTATAACTGTCAGGAAATCCCTGTGAATTAAGATATTCCTCAAAATCCGCATCCGGCTTGTAGTCAATTCTCTTATCTATAGTTGTATAACTTGAAGTTACATAACCTCTTGTATAACTTCCATCATAACTAAAGCCTATGCTATACCATACCGTTCCTGAATCAGTATTAACCTCTTCATATATATCAAACTTAAATCCGCCATCAACTGTGGTAATAATCTCACCCGTAACAGGTGATTTTCTTATCCTGAGGTTAGTAACATCATAATTAACATGTCCCTGTGCAATGACTGATTCCGCTTTTGTATTAACTACAGATGTAAAGGCAAGACCGGCAAGCACAAGCATACATACCATCACTGCCAGTGCTGCTATTCTTTTTACACTACATTTGTATACTGATTTCATGTAATCACCTGACTCCTAAATGTATCGTACAACTAGTTTCTTCCAAATTCTGAAAGCTTTAAGCCCTCATTTCTCTCAAGTACCATATTAACAGACCAGCTATTGGCAAATACAAGAAGTGGATTGCCCTTAAGGTCTTTAATCTTCTTCATATCTGATGTACCAACAATTCTGTTCACATCAATTTCCTCAGGATTCTCAATCCAGCGGATATGCTCGTATGGAAGCGGCTCAAGTCTGATATCAACACCGTATTCATTCTTAAGACGGTATTCGAGAACTTCAAACTGAAGGACACCAACAACGCCCACGATAATCTCTTCCATTCCTGTATTGAACTCCTGGAATATCTGAATCGCACCTTCCTGTGCAATCTGGTTGATACCCTTAATGAACTGTTTTCTCTTCATAGTATCAATCTGTCTTACTCTTGCAAAATGTTCTGGTGCAAATGTAGGTATACCCTCAAATGCAAATTTCTTGTTAGATTTGCAGATAGTATCACCGATAGAGAATATTCCCGGATCAAATACACCGATAATATCTCCTGCATATGCCTCATCAACAATATGCCTCTCCTCCGCCATCATCTGCTGAGGCTGGCTGAGTCTTATCTTCTTGCCACCCTGTACATGGTTAGCTTCCATTCCGGCTTCAAACTTACCTGAACATATTCTCATGAAAGCAATTCTATCCCTGTGTGCTTTATTCATATTAGCCTGAATCTTGAATACAAATGCTGAGAATTCCTCAGTAAATGGATCAATAACTCCCTGGTCAGACTTTCTTGGAAGCGGAGAAGTTGTCATTGATAAGAAATGCTCAAGGAAAGTCTGTACACCAAAGTTAGTAAGTGCTGAACCGAAGAATACCGGTGTAAGGTCACCAGCACTTACCATTTCCTGGTCAAACTCTGCACTCGCTCCGTCTAACAGTTCGATATCTTCCTGAAGCTTGTCGTAGAAGGCATCACCAATTCTGTCCTTAAGAACAGCCTCATCTGATGCGTCAACAATCTCAGTATCAACTTCCTTCTGACCATTCATGGCTGCCTTGAATAAAGAAACATTTTTCTCTTTACGGTCATATACGCCCTTGAATTCCTTACCGCAGCCGATAGGCCAGTTAATTGGGCATGTAGCAATTCCAAGTACGCTCTCAATCTCATCAAGAAGCTCAAATGGGTCATTAGCCTCTCTATCCATCTTATTGATAAATGTAAATATAGGAATGTGTCTCATAACACATACTTTAAAAAGCTTGATAGTCTGTTTCTCAACACCCTTAGAAGCGTCAATAACCATGACCGCAGAATCTGCTGCCATAAGAGTTCTATAAGTATCCTCGGAGAAATCCTCATGTCCCGGAGTATCAAGGATATTAATACAGTAGCCTTCGTAGTTAAACTGAAGAACTGAAGAAGTTACCGAAATACCTCTTTCCTTCTCAATCTCCATCCAGTCAGAAACCGCATGCTTGGCAGTCTTCTTACCCTTTACAGAACCTGCAAGGTTAATAGCTCCTCCATAAAGCAGGAACTTCTCTGTTAATGTTGTCTTACCAGCATCCGGGTGAGAGATAATGGCAAATGTCCTTCTTTTCTTAATTTCACTTTCTAAACTCACTGTTTTACTCCTTTATAAACATAATACATAAATAATTCATACCCGTTCCGGCATACACATAATATAAGCCTGTGACGCAGTCTACGGCTTCACAGGCTTACTCTAATCAATAGTCTTCGAATTATTCACGGTTAAGACCGAACTTGTATGAAACCTCAGACTTGTCATCAATTCTTCTGAAAATGTTGACTACTCTGTCCATAACCGGTTCGAAATCTTCCTCATTCTCAACCTCAACAGTAACAACCTGTCCATCTTCCTTAATAACTGCATCCTTAACAAGTGCTAATGCCTTGATATCTTCCTCAGTCTTGGCAACCTGCTCAGGTGTTGTTAACATCTTTGATTTACTCTTATACTTAACAGCGTATGTTCTTGTCATCATATCCTCCTATTGGCTCTTCGTAGCAATATAATCTCATATGTCATTATATTATATAACATGTTTTGGGATTATGCAATGGGGTGAAAAATCCAATGTAAATTTTTTATTAGAATTAAAAAAGCAGCAACCTATGCATTACTCATGATTGCCGCTTTTATTTAACACTATTTTATTTGCTTGTCTTAACATTCATTACTGAACTTCTTACAACCTTACCATCAGCGTCCTTAACATCAATATAAAACTCTCTGTCTCCGGCACTTCCGGCTGTCCATGTTATCTTGTTGTTCATGCTGAAGTTCTGAACAAGCCCCCAAGTCTTAGTTGTCTTATTGTATACAATAAACTTGTACTGATAGCTGCCTGCTCCACCTGTTGCTGCACCGCTTATTGTAACCTTACCTCCAACCTTATTAGCATTTGTACTAATTGTGGCAGTGACACTCATACCGTTTCCAACATTAACAGTATTAACAGCACTTCTTACAACCTTACCACTTGCATCCTTTACATCAACATAGAACTGTCTAGTTCCTGCTGCTCCTGCAATCCATGTACATGTATTGCTGCTGCTGTAATCCTGAACCTTACCCCACTGCTTTGTCGCTGTATTATAAACAATGAACTTGTACTGATAGCTTCCGTTTCCTCCTGTGGCATTAGCAGTAAGCTTTACTGAAGCACCCGGATTAACCTGTGCTGCTGATGATTTAAGCGATACATTAAGACCTGTCTGGGTACTAACATTCATTGCCGCGCTTCTTGCAACGGTTCCGTTAGAATCCTTTATATCAACATAAAACTTTCTGTTACCTGCTGATGCTCCAGAAGCATTCCATACACATGTATTCTTGCTGCTGTAATCCTGAATAATTCCCCATTTACCTGTATCTACATTGTAAACAATGAATTTGTACTGGTAATTACCACTGCCATAATTAGCTAAAGCTGTAAACTCAATATTATTATTCACATACTTATATGATGCCTTAGCTTCAAGCTTTTTGTTAATGCTAATCAAAGCCGGACTTAACACTTCTTTGCCTGTACTGTCCTTAACCTTAACATAAAACTTTCTGTTACCAGTTGAGGATGCCCATGTGAATCCGCTTGTCTCCCCATAATCTCTGACAATGCCCCATTTACCCGTATCTTCATTATAAACAACAAGCTTGTACAGATAATCCAATGAACCACCAGATGCATTTGCCTGAATATTAATAACATCTCCATCCTTGGCACTGCCTGATGGTGATATTACAGCATTAATTGATAATGGCTGTGAATATTTTCTGAATGTTATTCCTTTTGTCTTAGCGTAACTCTCTGCCTCTGAACCAGTTTCACCTTCAATCACAAATGTTGATTTGACATTATAAAATGAATTCTTATCTATTGTTCCAAGAGTTGAAGGCAGTGATGCCACTGAAAGATTATTATTATTATCAAAAACATATCCACTCAGAGACTGATTGTTATAACCATACATTCCCTTTTCCCATGAAAACTTTGAAAGATTAGTACATCCGCTAAACGCATAACTGTCTACATTAACATAATTACCTGGTACAGATATATCAGTTAATGAAGTACAATCCTGAAATGCATAAGAACTTATCTTAGCATCAGTATCACCTTTAGCTATTATAACATTCTTCAATCTTGTACAGCCTTCAAAGCATGCTCTGGAAATGCTTTCCACTGTTGATGGAACTGTAACAGTTTCCAGTGCCTTGCATCCTTCAAATGAATTATTGCCTATTGTCTTTACGCCATCTGGAATCACAGCCTTTTGCAATACAGAGCAGCCATAAAAGGCATAGCTTCCTATAGTACCTAATGTAGTTGGAAGCTTCACATCATTTAATTTTATGCACTGGTAAAATGCATGACTTCCAATATTCTGATTAGCAAAATCATATGAGCTCTTCTTATATTCAAAGCCTGTAAGACTTGAACAACCCGAAAATGCATACTCTCCAATACTGTTATAATTGCCAGGGATAACTATATTCTTTAACATAACACAGTCTTTAAATGCACTATAACCTATCGAAGCTTCAATATTCTTGTTACCTGCAATATTGACTGCTGTTAATTTAGCACAACTTTCGAATGCTCCGCCATAATATGCTCCTCCAATACTGCTTACTGTAGAAGGAATGTTAACAGATGCAAGATTCTTACAGTCCATAAATGACGCAGCAGCAATCTGTGTTACACCTTCTGGTACATCAAGCTTATCGACGTTAGTATTGCAGAAAGCATATGAATCAATTGTCTTAAGTCCTTTTTCAAGTGTTATGCTTGTTAAAGATTTACAATCCCTAAATGCTGAACTTCCCACTGTATGTTCAATATTATTGACTGATTGAGCATATTTAAAACTTTTTAACGATGTACAGTTTCTAAATGCACTATCTCCAATTTTGCCATAATTACCCGGAATAATAACAGATAAAAGTGACTGACAACCGTTGAAACTATCCTGCCCAATTACTGCTTCTGCAATTCCTTCTTTAAATGTTACAGATGTAAGACCTGTGCAGTTCTCAAAAGCTCCCGCAACATAACTATCTGTCACTCTGGTTACTGTAGATGGAATTACTACTGACTTCAGAGATTTGCATGATGCAAATGCTCCTGATTTAATAACAGTAAGTCCTTCTGGAAGTGTCAGCTTTGACAATCTTGTGCAATTAGAAAATGCTTCCTGTCCAATACTCTTCACTCCAACCGGTATATTAACTTCTGTTATCATACTATCATTATAAAATGCCTTAGTATCAATGCTCTCCAGACCTGTTCCCAATGTAACCTGTGCAAGAGACTGGCAGTTTTCAAAAGCATAACTTCCAATCTTATGTGTTATTCCATTTATTGATGGTGAATATGTAAGTGTCTTTAGTCCTTTACAATCTTTAAAAGCACTATCCATTACTTTACTGTAATTGCCTGGAATCACAATAGAAGTAATTGCTGAGCAGCCAGAAAATGTATTGCTTCCTATTGTAGCTGCCTGACTTCCCTCTTTTATTGTTACTGTTGATAATGATGTACAGTTTTGAAAAGCTCCTGTATTATAACTATTTCCAATTCTCTGTATTGTTGAAGGTATTACAACTTTTTTTAGCAATTTACAATTATTAAATACTCCATATTCAATTAATTTAACTCCCTCTGGAATATCTACCGCAGTCAGTGAACTGCATCCTGAAAACGCCTCATCTCCAATAGAATTCAATGATGTTGGTAACGACAAACTTACAAGTGATGTGCACTCATAAAATGCTCTGTTCTGTATCTTTCTGCTGATACCATTATCATTGTATACGAATTTCTTAAGTGAACGGCATCCACGAAAAGCATCTGAATATATTGTTGTATAATTACCCGGTACTGTTATCTCCTCAAGAGAAGTACAGTCTTTAAATGCTGCATTACCAATATATGCTGTCTCTGCACCAGCAGCTATACTAACGGACTTAAGATTAGCACAATTCTCAAACGCTCCCGAACCGTATGAATTACCAATCTGTGTTACTGTTGATGGAATCTTGACACTTGTTATCTTATTATTATCCTTAAATGCCCCATACTCAATTGTATTAACAGTATAACTTCCTATCTTCTCCGGAATAACAATATCTGTACTCTGTCCATCATATCCAGTAATTGTTGCATATGAACCACTAGTGGAGTAGTACAATCCATTATATGATGCATTACTTGCTGCATATAACTCTACAGCATAAGGCTTCTCTCCATTAATCTGAGATGCCATAACAGGAGACACCATTACGTCTGATGTCATAATAACTGTTCCCATTGCCAACGACATTCCAGTCGCAACTGCTCTTTTAATCTTCTTTTTCATATTCCCCTTCCCGTTTCTTTAAGAAACATAAAATAATTATCACTAAAATAATACACCCGATAGCATCTAATAATCAAGTAATTTAGTCTAATATATAACAAAGTCATGCATATGTCGTCATTATGTGTCAGCAATAGGTCTTATAATGTAGAAATGTTAGGCAAAAATAATTCCCTCTGCAAAAGACCTACGAAACTGCATCAATTTATCAAATTCGTAGGTCTTCTCCCATGTGTCGCCACTAATCTACTAGTCTGATGACCTACTATATTCTTAATATTTCCTAATCTAGTAGGTCTTTCTCGTGCTTTTTCTCTTTTCTTGATTAAATCGTTGCCTGTTTTATGTGAAAAAGACCTACTATAATTCCACTTTATTCTTGATTAGTAGGCTTCTGACAGTTCATTAGCAAAACACATTCAAAAAAACACCTACGAAATCACTCATAGCTTGTAAGTTAGTAGGCTTTCATCAATTAATCAAAGTTTTACCCCACCCTTAAAAAGCCTTAAAGGCCCTCAAAAAGTATCTCCTCTGCTGCTTCCGCCAGCAAAGCAATAAAAAGCAGAAGCCCTAACAATTCAAAATCAATCGTTAGAGTTCCTGCCCTTTTCGTCACCAATTATTCAATTGTTCTTATTTAATTACTTGTCTTCACATTCATCACTGAACTTCTGACAACCTTACCGTCAGCATCCTTGACATCAATATAGAAATCTCTGTCTCCGGCGCTTCCTGCTGTCCATGTTATCTTGTTATTAGCGTTAAAGTTCTGCACAAGTCCCCATGTCTTGGTTGTCTTGTTGTATACAACCATCTTATATGTATAACCTGCCTTTCCTCCGGCTCCTTCTGCTGAGAATGTTATCTTATCTCCAACCTTTGTTGTATTAGCACTTACTGTTGTCTTTACTGACAATGCTCCTTCTCCACCAATTGTTACATTAACAACCTTGCTTCTTGTCACATTGCCACTGGCATCCTTTACGTCAACATAAAACTGTCTTGTTCCGTTACTTCCGGCTGTCCATGTGCATGTGTTCTTGCTGCTGAAATCCTGTAACTTAAACCACTGGTTAGTTGCTGGGTTATAGATTAAGAACTTATATGTGCATCCTGTTTTATCTGTTGAAGCTGTGAGTGTAAGCTTGTCTCCCGTTGAAAGTACCGTGGCACTTGGTGTGAGCACTGCTGTCGGCTTATTGCTTTCAATCTTTACATTCATTGCCTTGCTTCGCACAACATTGCCATCTGAATCCTTGACATCAACATAGAAATCTCTGTCTCCGGCACTGCCCTTAGTCCATGTGCATGTGTTCTTATCACTGTAGTTCTGTACTATGCCCCATGTTCCTGTTGTCTTGTTGTAGACAATGAACTTATATGTATAATCTGATGAACCGCCTGTTGCATTAGCTGTGAATGTCACCTGCTTGTCTGTTTCATTCTTAGATGCTTCGACTGTAAGAGGCTCCTGCCCTGTAAGTGTTATTGTCTTTGACGTTCTTACTACATTACCCAGTGCGTCCTTGACATCTACATATATCTTTCTTTCGCCGTTTCCTTTCATATTAAGAATATATGAACGTGATGAACTATAGTCACTAAGAAGTGTCCACTTATCAGCAGAAGGGTTGTACATTATAAACTTGTAAGTATAATCATATGCCCCTCCCTTAACACTTGCTGCCAGTTCCTTGCCTTCAGTTGTATTAGTCATATTTAACATGACATACATTTTTCCCGGATTAAACTTATATGAATGTCCTTCTGATAATTCGACTGATGCTTTGTTATCATAATTAATATTGGCTGTTTCATCAATCCATTTTCCGGATCTCATTCCCGATTTCATTTCTTTCAAAAATGTATCTCTATCCTCTGAAAGCTTAGAAGGAACCTTTATAGTTACCAGGCTGGCGCCATTAAACATCTCAGTCATTTTGGTAACTTTGCTCATATCAAAACCACTAATGTCTAAATTATATAATTTGTAGCATAAATAAAACATGTTAGACATATCTGTTACATTACTAGTATTAAAGCTAGATACATCCAGTTCTTTTAATGATTTTGTATTACCAAACATATATCTCATATCAATAACTTTTGATGTATCAAAGCTGCTTACGTCAACTTTTTTCAATTTAGTGTCATTGCCAAACATATATTTCATATTCGTAACCTTTGATGTATCAAAGTTCTTTAAATCAAGTTCTTCACATTGTATGCTTTGAAACATAGTGTTCATATCAGTAACATTAGATGTATCAAAATTACTTACATCAAGAGATGTTATTGATTTACATCCAGAAAACATCCCATCCATACGTGTAACTCTAGATGTATTGAAATTCTTTACATCAAGCACTTCACACTGTGACGCAGACTGAAACATATTACACATTATTGTAACATTTTCTGTATTAAAATTGCTTACATCTATAGTCTTTACTCCCTCGCAATATGAAAACATAAATCCCATACTCTTTACTTTACTGGTATCAAACTTAGATACATCTATAATCTGAAGCTTTCGGCATTCATAAAACATGCCATCCATGTCAGTTACTCTGCTTGTATCAAAACCACTGACATCCAATGTTTCTAAAGAACTACAACCATGAAACATTGAACCCATACGAGTTACCTTACTGGTATCAAAATGAGACACATCAAGTGTTGTTAACGAATTACACTCATAAAACATTCCGCTCATGTCAGTTACTCTGCTTGTATCAAAACCACTGACATCCAATGTTTCTAGAGAACTACAGTCACGAAACATTGAATCCATATCTGTTACTTTACTTGTATCAAGGTTACTAAGCCCCTCAATTGTCTTTAAAGATGTCATCTTGCTAAACAATCCATACAATGATGTTTCTTTGTTAAATGTAATCTTTCCTGTTATAACAATCTTTTCAATATTGTTCTTATAACTGTCCCATGATTTCGAGCCCTCTGCAACTCCTCCGCTAATTGTTAGTATTCCATTATCATAGGTCCAATTACATGTTCCCCATGTACCTGTATAAACAGTATTATCAATTGATGGAATAACTTCCGTTTCGTTACTATCAGCTAATACATTAACCGCTGTAAATGGCATATTTCCTGCAAATATTACTGCAGCCGAAGCTATCGCCAGACTCCCTTTTAACAACCTTTTCATATAACATATTTCCTTTCCTCAAAATTATTAATTAATTATATCATGTATATTTATATTTTCATATAGCATTTTGATATTCTTTTAATTTAGTTTATATCTATACTATTGACACATTTATGTTTATGCATTAATATTTTTAATATATTATATATGACACATCATTTAATACTTAGAAAGGCGATTTATGAGAAAAAAGAACACTATTAAAAAGATTGATAAACCAGACACTGCCATGAAAACCTTCTGGCGCAACAACGAGCGTTTTGCCGACCTCTTTAATGCTGTAGCTTTCAATGGCAGGCAGGTTATCAATCCTGATGAACTTACTGAGATGGACACTGATGTTTCAGGCGTCATCCAATTCACTGATTACAATGAATCTCTTGTCAGGACAAGAGACATTATCAAAAAGTTCTACAATGGTATTGAATTCACCATTCTTGGATTAGAACTCCAGACCAATCCTCATTATGCCATGCCTGTAAGAGCTCTGCTTTATGACGGACTCGGTTATCTTAAGGAATGCAATGAATTCCGCAGACTACACAGGTCGGAGAATGACTTTGACTCTAGCAAAAGCTTCCTCTCTGGCTTTAATAAATCAGACAAAATCCACCCAATAATCACACTTATCTTCTATTATGGAGAATCGCCATGGGATGGTCCGGTTAGCTTATCTGATATGATGACAGATATCCCGGAAGAACTGCGTCCATTTTTCTCCGATTACAAGATAAATCTCGTACAGATACTTGATTCAGGGCGTTATCAATTTTATAATGAAGATGTCAGATGTGTGTTTGACATTACACAGAAGATATATGCAAAGAATCTTCAAGGTTTATCAAAAGAATACACTAACAAACCTATTGATAGCAAAATCATCAATCTGATAACCACAATAACTGGATTTTCCAAGTTATCAGATATATTTAATGAATCAGATAATGGAGGTGAAACTGCCATGTGGAAATGCGTTGAAGAGATGGAAAATGAATGGATTCAGAAAGGCAAACAGAAAGAACGCCAGACTGCAATTATTACAATAATTGAACTAGGACTTACCAAAGAACAAATTCTTACTAAATACTCAGAGAAAGATTATTTAAAAGCTGAAAAGGCTCTTAATAATAAGTAGAAAACAAGCGGAGTTACTGACAGTCCCAATGAGGCTACGCCTCAAGACTTCCTGTAACCCCGCTATATTTATACTTTTTGCTTCAATTAGTTACTTGTCTTAACATTCATCACTGAACTTCTCACTACCTTACCGCTTGCATCCTTAACATCAATATAGAACTCTCTGTCTCCGGCACTTCCGGCTGTCCATGTTATCTTGTTGTTAGAACTGAAGTTCTGGACAAGTCCCCACATCTTAGTTGTCTTGTTGTATACAACCATCTTGTAAGTGTAGCCTGCCTTGCCGCCTGACGCTTCTGCTGTGAAAATTATCTTATCTCCCGGCTTTGACATCTTGGCACTTACTGTTGTCTTTACTGATAACGTTCCTTTAATTGTCACATTGACAACCTTACTTCTTGTAACATTACCTTCAGAATCTTTAACATCTACATAGAACTGTCTTGTTCCGGCACTTCCGGCTGTCCATGTGTATGTGTTCTTACTTCCGAAATCCTGCAGCTTAAACCACTGGTTTGTTGATGGATTATAGATTAAGAACTTATATGTGCAACCACTCTTATTAGTTGATGCTGTAAGTGTAAGCTTGTCCCCTGCTGTAACTGTTGTTGCACTTGGTGTAAGTTGTGCTGTAGGCTTATCAATCTTAATATTAACGGCCTTGCTTCTTACAACCTTTCCTGTGCTGTCCTTAACATCGACATAGAAATCTCTGTCTCCAGATGTTCCCTTTGTCCACACAAGTGTATTATTCTCTGAATAATCCCGAATCCTTGCCCACGTATCTGTTGTCTTGTTATATACAAGGAACTTGTATGTATGTGTTCCCATTCCGCCCTGTGCATCAGCTGTGAATGTAATAGTGCTGCCACCATCAGATGCTGTCATAGAAGCCTTAAGCTCATCTCCAAATGTTGTACCATCTGTATTAATTCCATAGAAAGTAATCTTCTTATTGCTGCATATATACCATAACACCATTCCATTATAAACAATTGGTTCACAGTCTGAAAGCTGTCCGCTCATTGTGTTAATATCACTTATAAGATTACCATTTCCATCAATATAAGCATAATATACTGTATTATCATTTTTAATTGTCCACATAACCATGAACTTATTATTGTTTATCTTCACAAGATATGGAGATGTAGCATTATATTTACCGCTTATATCTGTAATCTGATTAGACTTTACAGTTCCGTCTTCCTTAGATTGTGTAAGAATATATATATTTCTTAAGCCTTCCTGTTTTTCCTGATCAATAGAACTTGCTGCAACAATATATGAAGTATCGCTTATCTCAAAGCCTCCTATTGTCGCATTCGTTGTATTATCTCCTATCTGTCCTGATATTGTAAGTAAATCCGTAACATCACAACTATTATTTACAACTGCATGCTTATTACTATCCCACCAATATCCTATATTAGAGCAGAACTGTCCACCAGTAAAATCTGTCTTATACTTAATTAATGCCAGACTTCTAGGATATGCATCTCCATGATCCACAGCTACAATATGATTACCATCTGTCTTAATGAACTGATTAAATGAATGGCTTACATATCCATATGAACTATTACCTACATTAGTAAATGAATCCGTAATCTTCATAGTACTCTCATCAAGCTGAATAGTAACATTAGCCTGATGATGATATCCATTATCACTTTTATACATTGTATGTGATGTCCTTATGAGCAGATATCCTGATGCTTCTGTCATTCTAAGACTTCCCGCCTCAAAAGGAACATATGTGTTACAATCATACAGCCCTGCCGATGTGATTCTGTTCCAGTTCTTATCATATTTAGTTATCCTGAAACATTCAACATCTGCCAACTCATCTGGGTTATTCTGTCCTGACACAATGTAATAAGCATCTTTTCCTGCATAGAATCCACCTGATAAGCTCAGTTCCTTATCAATTGTTTTGCTTTCTAACAAATTAAAATTAGAATCATAATATTCAACATAATAACCTTTGCTTCCTAAGTATACTCTCATCAACCGTCCATCATCACAGCCCACAAGATATGACCTGATAAACGATGCCCATCTGCTGTAATCATGCGAATATGATGTAGATACAAAGTCCGAACTGGTTACAATTTCAGCATCCGCCATTACCACTGACGATGAAACAATAACAGTTACAACGCTTAATACCATAGCAATTCTGCTCAGTATCTTTTTCATTTTTTTGACCTTCATATATTAATCCTCCTCATCTGTTGTCCATTAATATTTATGCAGTTATCTTCATCATTCTTTTTAATTTGCGAATAACTTTATGTATAAATATTGTTATATTGGATTCTTTTACATATCCTGCTAACTTTGTTATATCATAAGTATCTATGTTATTAAAGAACATTTTTCTTTTTTTATGCATTGGTACAGAACGCCTTGAATCAGCCGACGGCGGAAGAGCTGTATCTGTCTCTACCTGCTTTATCTGTGACTCACCTGCTATTTTCTGTATCAATTCTCTGCCTTTATCAGAATGTGTAAGAACAACTGATATTCCTCTGTCATCATCAAGATCTGGAATTACATTTTCAACACCCCAGAAATCTCCTATTGTAATATCACTGTTTCTATTTATACCTTTAAATCTGCAGTCATGACATGATGGACGCAGACATATATTCTTAAGAAACATCTGCATAAATATATCTTCATTAAGGTCTTTGCAATATTCTTTTCCATTATCAAATTCCAGTTTTACGCTAAACAGACGCCAGCCCTTGCTTTTGTCCCTGAAGCTTATCTTTCTAACTGCAGCACCTGCCTGTTTTTCCTGATAATCAAGATATTTCTCCCATAACTTCGGGCTTGGAACTCCATGGCACAGTATGTCTATTGTAATAAGATTATCATATTCTCTGCCAAGAACATTTTTTAATGCCTCTATCTGGCATGCTGTTCCTGAATACAGCACCAGCCTTTCTTTTTTTAATTCTTCCTGTACTTCTGTGTAAGTATTCTCTGTATTGCTCTGCAGATATTTGCTGCCTCTGAGCTTTTCAAGTCCTTCACTGCTCTCAACACCAATATGGTGAACCATCATATTCTCGTCAAATGAAGCTCCAAATACAATTCCACCCTGCTCTATAACTAACTGGGCTATCAAGCTGAATACACCGCCCGATGAGCTGTTCTTCCTGATATTATCATCCTTAGCAAGTATTCCAAGAGTCTCTGTCTTTCCTGTCTTAGAAGTCTTATTAAGAATCGGACAGACTTTTTCACACATTCCGCATCGTACACATTCCTGAATCATGATTTCAGGATACCAGAAGCCTTCATTATCTGCTTTCATCTTAATACAATTAACAGGACACTGCACCTCACATGCTCTGCATCCACAGCAGTCCTTTTTATCAATTATATTAATCATATCTTTCCCCATTCTTTCTTCTTACATTAATTTCTTTAAAAATGTAGCCTTACCCTTAAGCATTTTATCTGCAAGTGCTGCAGTCTGCTTAAATTCATACATTCTATAATAAGCAGCCAGATATATCATATTAGGAACTATAAGACATATAACTCCCTTTACAATAATCTGTATTACTGCTCCTGCATTAACCAGACTGCATAAACCATATGTTACAACTGCAGCAGCTGCAGTAACAGCAACATATAATAGCAATTTCTTTACATACTGTATCATCTGGTCTTTCGTAAATATTACTGTAAAGAGATTATGTAAGAGCCACGGCATGCCTATAAAAAGCGTAGATATTACTGTCGATATAATTACGCCATATATACCCCAGAACTGAACCATCAAAAGATTCATAAAAAGATTCGCCAATGCCGTAACAAGCGGTCTGAATCTGTCTTCATGCCACATTCCTGCAGCATCCTTATATGTTGTAAATAACTGGTTGACCTCATAAACAAAATAATATATACATAAAAACACTACTGCCAAAAAGTTTAACTTCAACTCACTTCCAACCCATATCTCCATAAACGGCTGATACAGACACAGCAGACATATAGCACAGAATCCTGCTATCCATGTTATTATAAGTGTGAATTTTCTAAGATCCGCAAAATTCTTTTCTTTAGTTTCAACGATTATGCTGTTTCCAATTCCCGCGGTACATGCTGCAAATATAATTGTCACAATGCTTATTATTGAATTCATTATAAAGAAATAATTCTGATATATTGCAAGCATTGTCAATCCAAGAAATGCTGATATTACTATGGTATCAGCTGAATTAACTATTACCACGCCTAACTTGGAGGTAAATAAATCCCTTATTCTTCTGTTAATACCTGATATAACTTCTTTTGAAAGATTTCCCTCTGGTCTGTAATCAGGATACATGTGGGTTGTTACAACCGCTGTAAGTATATTTGTCAGTGCCTGCGCTGCCAGTGAAACGATTATATAAGCATAATAATTCTTTAAAAAACATAACGTAAAGAACTGCACTATATACTGTAATGTATTAGTAACAAGAGTAACCTTGCTTGCCACATCTGTTCTCTGATGTGCATCAAGCAGGCAGTTCTTATACGCAAACAACCAGTACGAAAGCACTGTAACCGACAGATTTAATATGTACAAAATATATATATTAATATCCGCTGGAACATCGCTTTTTATTAATTTCGGAATAAAAGGCACAAGGCATAATCCTAAAAATGCTATTATTATTCCAATTACTCTGTAATATGTGCGGTACAGCTTCATTAATGCACATATCATTTTCTTATCATCTACTGCTATTGGCTTGTACATGCTGTACACCATAGCACTTCCAACACCTAATTCAGCCAGATTAAGAACCTGTAGAATAGATGTGAATAAGCTGTTAAGTCCCAGATACTGGATACCCATGTAATATATCATAAGTGTACGCATAATAAACGGCATAACTATCTGATATATCTTAAGCATGCAGCCAAACACTATGTTACGGCCCGCATTTTTCGTTCTGTCTATTTTCATTTTAATTATTTCCACCCTTACGATTTAAAAGACTGTCTTTTATAAATGTCATTGATTTCTTTCTCTGCTCATTAATCATATTATCAAATGTGCTAAAATCAATATCATTAACATTACCGTCAAATAGCTGCTCCTGTGCATCTATTAATCTGTCAGGCAATCCATATGTATTAAGTAAATCAACTACTCTGGAATTCATTGACTTAATTCCATCTGCACTCTGCCTTGTCAGTGTATAGAAAGGCCTATGGAATATTAACGAAAATACTGTTGCATGGAAAGAGTCTGTAATTACAAATGATGCGCCTGCAATATAATCTATAAAATCTTTTGGCGAATAATCCATTACTGCTTCATCCGCAAACTCTTTATCCTCATCCCTGAAATAATTGATTGCATGTGCAAAATTAATTATTTTCATAGATGTTTTTTTGCTTAATTCTTCTGCAAACTCTCTGTTTGCTTTATCTTGTCCAAGAAAATATGTAAATATATATGATGTTTTTTCACTCTTATTATCTTCTTTATGTACTAATGCTTTCCAATCCTCATCTGTAAGCATAAGTGTCGGGTCTAATACAACCTGTGAATCAATTCCTGTATATTGTTTTATTATGTCTGCTGCCGACTTTTCTCTTACTGATACCGAATCAAAATGCTTAAGCCCGCCAAGCATTTCAACAAACCAGTCCTTAAAACCGCTGTTCTTTCCAATACTTGCCGCATATGAAATCTTAGGATAGTCGTCCGGTACAAACTGAAGCATATTTATCATCATGTTATTCTTATCAATATAGTCATCATTCCATACCTGATCACTTCCAACTATATATCCTGAATAGTCTTTAAGGCTTTCCTTTATGTTGTCCGGTGTATATATCTGACTGCTGTGAGGTATCTCCTGCATGAAAGCTCTCATATGCTTCTGACGCTTTTCTATATCAGCTGATATCACATTTTTACGCCATTCCATCTCCCGGTTATGTTTTGTTGCCTTTATCTCTGCAGCCGGATTCTTTATCATGCGAATTGCTTTGCTTGTTAATTTTCTTCTAAAGCTGACAGTCTCTTTCTTATAATGCCACACTGACAGCTGTTCTGACTCAATTCCGTTATCTTCAAGTGTCTTTTGTAATGCGTAGGCCTGAAGAAGCCCACCAATATTATAATTGTTATAATATAAAGTTATAATTCCAATCATATATGTCCTCATTTATACACTTAATAAATTACTAATACTCTGTAATAATACCGGAGATATTTTATATATCATTAAATATATTCTATATTTCTTTCTAAGCAGATGTTTCTGTCTATCAAGATACTGTACAGTTTCTTTTTGCAGATTACGGATTTTTTTCTCTTTAGCATAGGCAATTAATGTCTTCATATATAAATCTGCTGTCACAGCATCATACTGAATTTCTTTTTTTACCCCCATATCTGTTACAATATTTTCTATCTCTTTCGCTGCAAGATTCCACGAATCCATAACCTCTGCTGTCACTTTATGACTCAGGCTCGTTTCATTATCCATATTGTAATGATACAATCTATCACAGCAGTATGTTCCATTCTCAATATGAGCCATATATCTGCAGCAAAACAGCATGTCCTCCCACATAATATATGAATTATTAAATGTTATATCGTACTTTTCAATTATTGACTTCTTAAATAACTTATTCCACAGATATCCGTAACACGCTTCTTCTGGTGGATAACCAGGCATAAGCATCCTTTTTAATACATCAAGCCTGTCACAGCTGACCGTGCCTTTAGAATCACTGTCTGTTTCTGAGTCATCTGATATGCTGTATCCGCATATTGACACATCTGCGTCAGCAATTCCGCTCACTAATCTTTCAACAAGCACCGGCTCTATCCAGTCATCTGAATCCACAAAGCATATATATTCGCCATCAGCATACTGCAGTCCTGCATTTCTTGCACTTCCTGCACCAAGATTCTGCTGATGAATAACATTTACCTTTTCATATTCTGCTGCATATTCATCGCATAAAGCGGCTGAACCATCTTGTGAACCATCATCTATAAGTATTATCTTAATATTATGATATGTCTGTCCCAATATACTTTTTACACATCTGTCAAGCCAATGCTCACTGTTGTATACAGGAACTATAATTGATACCAGTCCATTCATAATATTATTTTCCACCCTTACTCTTTTTTCTAAAATTCAATACAAATGTTCCATATCTTATTGAAATATGACAGAAGAATATATCAAATATAAAAATGCCTACAAGATAATATATCATTGCTCTTGCAAATATAAGTTCAAAAAATTTATTTGAGAAAAAGCTGAAGATTATTGCAAATCCGACATATGAATATATCAGCAGTCTATAATCAATATTTCCTCTGCTTTTCTTGTACTTTATACTGTCGTATATCTTCTGGCAGAATATGCCTAAAAGTCCCATTGATATAAATACACCTGATATACCAAAATCGTTGTATAACGGCATGAGCTGTGTATATACATTTCCAAGTATCTTACCATCAATCCATCTATACTTATATACTTTAGGTATGATGAAATGTTCTGAACCAAGCATTTCATTTATCCATGAATATGTATCATGAAATGTTATTAAGCCAAACCCATTACCTGTAATTCTCCCGTCCTTAATAAACAATTCAAGGTTCTTGACTGGTGCACCTATATAATTTGCTATAAGATCTACTACAGTTATATCAGACAATGTTCTTCCCTGAATTGCAAAGAGCATATTAAATACAATTATAGCAGCCATAATAAACAAAACACCTTTAATAACGCTGGCAATATTAATATTCTTTTTCCAGCCGTTATATCTCTGTTTAAGTACTATATAGATAATCACCGTTGCAATAATATACATAAAAAATGTAGTCCGTGTTCCGCTGAGAAGCGCACCTGTCATTCCCACAAATATATTAATATATATAAGTATATTATTCTTCTTTCTGCATATTATATTATTTACTGCGATATATATTACATAATAGATACCCGGCATATTGATAATCGTACCAATATTAACCAGACCAGAACTATACACCTGTTTTCCGCTTTTACCGGCATTATAATAGGCTCCAATAGCGTCAGACATGCCCGATAATGAAAAACTTCCTGTCGTTTTCATAATCATGATTATATACAATCCATATAAAACAAACTGAAAAAACAGATAGATACATAACTTATATCCATTAACCGCTACAGGCTCAAATCTGTATGAAGCAGGCTCTCTGCCGTTCTTATCAAGTATATATGTAATATAACTGAATATATTAAATCCTATCAAACCAGCCAATATGACCAGTATAAGTCTGTAATCATTAAATCCCCATACATCCGCATATATGCAGCAACACAATAGAGATACCGTAAATGCTGCTGTAATCAAAAATGCCGGTGCTGTCATATCTTTATTAAACAACTGCATGGTTATAATTAATAACACTAATACACTAAGCATTAAAATGTATATCATTGTTTAATTGTCCCTTCCAAGCTCAATCCTCTTCATTATTATTCATACGATGCAGCTTCATATATAATCTTAAATATGGAAATGGTATTTTCATTAAACGCTTGAAAAATCCAACTTTCCACTGTGCTTCCGATAAATCTCTTAAACATTTCTTGGGATTAGGTACATAAGATAATACTTTCTTAGGCCTTGCAAGATAATTCTCACTGCCATTGTTAAAGAAAATAAAATCTCCAAACATTTTTACATCCTGCATATTAGGATTGGTACCTGTTGTATACATATATTTAAACAATGTTTTAACGTCACTGTTTATATAATCTGAAACTTTACTATCCTTAAAGTCTTTCGCAAAATTAACTGCACCCTTCTGAATATTAATTACATTCTGTGCCTCGTGTGACAATTCACCATCTTTAAGATATTCATACCCATATCTTACTGCAGCAACCACTCCGTCTTCTCTTGTTTCATAACATTTTACGGAACCTGACTGTTCTAAAAATAATGTTTCAAATAATGGTCTGAATGCAATCTCAATATCTTTATCGTTACTGTTATTAAGACAGTCAAACAGATATCCCTTTGCTTTATATCCGTTTTTACCGAGATTTTCTCTTGATTTCTTAGATAAACCAAGATAATAACCTGTTATATTGTTAGATATTCCATTATTATTGAGTGTCTGTATCAAGTTCTTCTGCATAGAACCACCCCAGCCTATATCAACAACAGCAATTTTCTTACTGAAATCACACTGTTTAAGGTAATTAATAAGATTCTCAAATTCCTTACTGGAATTATTAATCACATCTGATTTAATTCTTTGATATAACTTAACAAAATCGGGATTATCCTTTAATTCATCTCTCCTGATATGTCCTCTCAAAGTAAATCCGTATTCCTTGATTATATTTTCATAATCAGAAGCCTCTAGTCCAAGACTATCCAGAAGCTGTTCCATATTCGTCGTTGACAACAGCGGTGATTCATTAATAACGTACTCTATGCTGTTGTTATTGTGATATGAAGGAACTCTTAAGCTTCGTCGTGATGCCTCAAAATATCTGTCAGAAATCTTTTTATCATATCCTAATTCTCTGTATACTTTACGCATTATGAAACCATCTCTTGCCATAAAATATACTTCCTGTATTCCTTCTTTTACAAGATCCTCATACATCCATTTAATAAAGCCGTATAATACCGGACCAAATCTTTCATATCCAAAATTATAGAAATAATCCTCATCATATGAATGGTGATTACTTAAAAATGCACTTAAATATGCATCCTTATCCGATTCAATATCAAATTTTCTTTCAAGTCTGTATGTATTAGTTTTTATTTTACAAGATGAAAGTCCCGATTTCTTTGCAGCAACATAATCTGCCATAAAATTATTTCCGACATGGCACATGTTCTTACAGCCGTATTCTGACTTCACGTATTCATACAATTCACCACTTGATTTTGTTTTTCCTATCTCATTGGATACTATTAATGCCTCATATCCATTTATTCCATTATTATTAAGAATTGACTGTATAACTTCTCTGCTAAGGTACATATCAGATATAAGAAATACTCTTTTATCTTTTACAATTCTATTATATATATCAATCATGTCTTTATTAACTGTACACAGACTATTCTCGTACTCTATCTCATTCGACATAAGTTTCTGCTTCTTATCTTCATGATTCAAATACATAATATTATATATATCTTCAAGTGACACCTCGCCTAAAGCCTGTCTTGCAATTCTTTCTGCTCCGACTCTGTTTTCATAAAAACTATCATCTCTCATGCATTTTCCCATGAGTCTGAAAACGTCTGTAGGCTTAGGAACATCTCTCTTTATAAGAGTATCAAATATATCAAATGATATCTCGCTATATTTTTCAAGCCTATTTTCTAATTGTGCATATGAAACAGTCTGAACATCGTCCATTATCTTTCTAATTGTGGATTTAATCATCAAATTTTCTCCATCTTGTTTAATTAATTTATAACTTTTGCCTTATTAACAGACTTTGATTTTATCTTATAAAATAAAGATGACATATTAATCTTTACAAATCCAATTGCTTTACCCATAAATATACATAATGACACATTATGCATTCTCATTGGTGTAGCAGCTATTGACAATACCTTAGATTCAATTCTGCCTTTCTTAATAGCTGTATAACTAAGCTTGTCGTTCAATATATCTGAAATCATTCTCTTCTTGTCTGCTTTGCTGTTATTACTTATTGATATCTCCTGCACACACTGTACAAGTCTTGAAGCATAATATCCATATATAACACTGAGAATCTCTCTGTCTTTAATATTCCAGTGGCGGTACACTCTCATAATATGCTCAAACTGTTCTTTTCTCTTCTTATACAGCATGTTGTCAAAAACTGTAGTAGTTTCTGAGCCTGGTCTTGAACGGAAGAAATGATATCCGGCATTACTACATATAGAAACCTTATCAACATCCATAATAACTTCCATATTAAAATGTAAATCATCCCACTTTAACTCTGGAAATCTTAAATTATTGTCTAATATATAATCTGCCTTATATAACTTATTCCAAGGTACAGCCATCATCATATTATCAAAATAATTATGAAGATTACCTCTTACTAACTGCTGTGAATTATAATTCTTCTCAGGTGTTGATACACTGTAGCTGTGTGCTGCACCGTTTTCAAAATACTCCATTGTATAACCAGACACAACCAGCTTAGCATCTGTTTTTATAGCAGTATTGTATAATGCTTCAAGATAATCCGGCTCAAGCCAGTCATCTGAATCCGGAAAATACAGCCATTCTCCCTTTGCTATATCAATCCCCCTGTTTCTTGCACTTGGCGCACCACCGTTTTGTTTATGTATAACGCTTACTCTTTCATCTTTCTGAGCATATTCATCTGCTATACTTCCACATGAATCTGGTGAACCATCATCAACTATTATTAACTCAAAATCCTTAAATGTCTGATTAAGTATACTGTCTACACATTTTCTCAAGTAATTCTCTACTTTATAGACAGGTGTTATAACACTTATCTTTGCCATAATTCTTCCCTCTCATTATATAATTATTGTCTGTCAATCTTATATTATATACGCATTTTGATTTATTATCAATATTCAATATATTTTTTAAAAATCATTTTAAAGAATTAATAAAAAATACACGAGCGTATCTAAATGAAACACTCGTGTATTCAATAATGATTAAATATTATTGAGTTATACAACTATTTAGTAGTTGTAACATTCATAACATTACTTCTTGCAACATTGCCATCAGCATCCTTAACATCAATATAGAATTCTCTGTCTCCTGCTGTTCCTGCTGTCCATGTTATTGTATTATTGCTACTGAAGTTCTGTACAAGTCCCCATATCTTTGTTGTCTTGTTGTATACAACCATCTTATATGTGTATCCTGCTTTTCCTCCAATGCCTTCTGCTGTAAATGTAATTTTGTCTCCAGTCTTAGATGTATTAGAGCTTACTGTTGCCTTAACTGAAAGCCAGTTAGCACTTCCATTACCAATAGTAACATTAAGAGCTTTGCTTCTTGTTACATTACCATTAGCATCCTTAACATCAACATAGAATAATCTTGTTCCATCGCTTCCAGCTGTCCATGTAAATGTATTGCTTGAGCTGAAATCCTGTAACTTAAACCACTGGTTAGTTGCAGGGTTAAAAATTATGAACTTATATGTGCATCCGCTTCCAAGTGTTGTCTGTGCTGTAAGGGTAAGCTTTGCTCCTGCATTAACAGTCTCTGAGCTTCCTGTAAGTGTTACCTTTGGTGTAGTTGCTTCAATCTTAACATTAAGAGCCTCGCTTCTTACCACATTACCTGCAGCATCCTTTACATCTATATAGAAGTATCTGTCTCCAGCACTTCCCTTTGTCCATGTGCATGTATTCTTACTGCTGTAGTTCTGTACAACTCCCCATGTTCCTGTTGTCTTGTTATATACTATAAACTTATATGTATATCCTTCTTTTCCACCTGCAGCTTCTGCTGTAAATGTTACTGTCTTATCTGCTTCTGTCTTTGATGCAGTAATTGTTAACGGCTTCTCTACTATTCCTGTTGCAGGTATCTCTGTTACATCTGTCTTCGCATCACATACTGTACAATGGTGGCTCTTGCTTCCTGGTGTTGTCTCTGTTGCTTCAACATCTACTGTCCACTCTGTACTGAAACTGTGTCCCTTTGCTGGGATTGTTTCTGTGTATGTCTTCTTGTCACATGTACCTGTTGTAGATGTACATGTATATGTAAGCACTCCTGCCTCTGTACATGTTGCCTGCTTTGTTATCTTTGACTCATACTTATGTGTATGTGTTGTCTCTGATGTTCCAGATGGTGTATATATCATATAGTAGAGACTCATTGTATCTCCCTTTGTTATCTCTACACTTCCAGCTGCAACATCAACTGTTACTATGCAATTAGAATCTGATGCGTTCTTTTTTCCGTTAATCTTTACATTCTTACCACTTTCTCCAAATACAAGTGTAAGCTTTCCAGCAGATGGCGCTGTGAACTTAATGCTTGTTGATGACTCCATCTTAAGGCACTGTGTAAGTGTAAGTCCATTATACGTTACTGTTCCCTTGTTTGATGCAAGATTACCAGAAATCACAAAGAATGAACTATTTGCATCTGATGTTGTAAAATTATGTACCTTAGAATCTCCTGTTGGTACTTCTGGTGTCTCTGTTCCACCTGTTGAACCCTTCTTTGGAATAGATGCTGTTTCTTCAGCTCCACATACTGTACAAGAATGACTCTTAAGCCCTTCTTCTGTCTCTGTTGCTTCTTTAACTACTTTCCATTCACCATATGTATGAGCTTTCTTAGGAATCACTTCTGTATAAGTCTTCTTATCACAAGTTCCATTAGTAGCTATACATGTGTATGTAACTTCCCCTTCTTCTGTACATGTAGCTTCTCTTGTTACTTTTGATACATAATTATGATAATGTGCATTAGAATCAGCCGCATTAATTTTAATTGAATTAATAGTCATTTCCTTAAATGTGCCTGCTGCCGGATTAACTCCATTACCACCTGACTGAATATTATATGGCATAACCATATACGTTCCAGCTGGAAGACCTGTAACAGTACCACTTCCTACCTGGAAACACTCACCTGCCTCATTAACAAGACAACCTGTTGTAGTTAAATCTTCTGATGCAAATGATACAGTAACATCTACTGTTCCACCTACTGTGAATGCATATACAGTCTTGCTAAGCTTTCCTGGCGCTGCTGTATATGGATAATCAGATATATTAATTGGTGTTACACCAGGTGCGCAATATGATAACAATGAACACTCTGAAGCAGTAACATTCTCTGGTCTCTTAACTGTCTCTGGCATGCAGCCATTGTATGCTTTAAGAACCTTGGCTGCATCTGTAACACTTGTCTGTAACTGATAAGTTCCACTAGGAATATATGAAAGTGCTGCATCTGTATCAAAATTCTCATACTTGTTGCCAGATTTAACTTTAGTTGACTTATCTGTAACAACCGTTCCTGTCATTGCTCCAATACAAGATGAAAATGAATCATTATAGCTTTTAATTGCTCCTGATCTTACATCCATAGGATTCTTTGTCATAAAAAACAAATTGTACTCTGAATATATGTAAGCATTGGCTCTTGTATTCATTGCATAATCTGTTGTTCCTATAAACTGGTTATTGTAGAAATGCATATTAGCCTGACGTCCAAGAGGCTGTCTTGCTTTACATCCCTTCCAGATATTATGATGATATGTAAGATTATACTGTAACGATGTATCTGATGAACCAACAAGGTTAGTCTTATGACATCCTTCAAAGTAGTTATATGAAACTGTTAAATATTCACCACGCTTGAAATCACATGATCCATCACCTTCAGCCTTATCTGATTCTGCAGGTCCTGTTATAGAAGGGCTGTAAAACTCATTGTTGTGGATCCAGCATCTTTCAACTGGAGCTGTTATAACAGAGCCTTCCTGAACACCTTCCATACCAATAGCATCTTCTGGCTGATTCATAAATGTAAGATTACGAACCTCAAAGTTCTTTCCTAATCCAGCTGCTGTTGTTGATGTCTCAGACATAAAATGAATTCCCCATCCATCCATAGCTGCATCTGTACCAACACCTTCAATTGTTACATCCTTTGCTGACTTCATACGTGCCATATGACCGTTGTCGCCAACACTTCCGCCATAATCATTAGAATCATAATCTGTAAGGCCATCAATAAGTCCTGCATTAGCTGCTGCCCATGTTCCTGTCTTATAAAGACCAGACTCTGATACTGCTCCGACCATACGAATTACTAATGGTATATTATTCTCAGCAAGTAACTGGAGAATACCCTGATTAGTATTACCCTTGCCATAATATGTCTTTCCTTTCGATACCTTCTTACACTCTGTCTCATGACCTGCTTCACCGCATGCCTTACCGACTGAGTTAAGAATATTACCAATGCCTGAAACTGTTACTCCACCATAAGAAAGTGTAACTGTATTCTTGTTTTCATCTGTTACATAAAGAACAATTGCGTTATCCTTTAATGTACCATCATCATTATAAGCACCTACACCATCAGTATAATTGTAATGCGCATATCCCGATCTATCCTGTGCATTAACCTCAATTCCTGACTGGGTATATGTACCTGTCTTAGTAGTAACCTTAAGAGTATATGTACCTGGCTTTAATCCCATTACATCAACTCTTGCTCCGTCAGCTGTATCTCTAACAAGATACTCAAAGTCCTCTCCTGTAAGAGAACCACTAACTGGACCTGAATATGATACTGCAGTAACATCGGCATCCTTAACACCTTTGATAGTTGCATACATCATTTCATTCCATCCACCATAAGTAGTAAAGCTTGATGCAGATGCTGCATAAGTCATACTTGGTGCTACTATTGCAAGATTACTTACGACTAATAATCCAGCAACAACTTTTGCAAAAACTTTTCTGATTCTTTGCATGACATTTTCCTCTCCTTTTTCCAAATATGCATACAATTGTGAATTATGAATAATCAAAATTCAAAATCTAAATCAATATTACCATTTTTGCACAAATTGTTCAAGGTTTATTCACAAAAAATTCATATATATGTACGAAAAAGACACACAGATAATCCTATCTATGTGCCTTTCTACCATTATTATGTTTTTATTATTTTGTTATAACATTCATAACAGCACTTCTTGCA